>ENA-OPDE01000071-OPDE01000071.1-human-gut-metagenome-genome-assembly--contig:-NODE-71-length-69057-cov-14.437089_pt1 | contig 69057 bp, 59 predicted proteins | sample MGYA00241261_ERZ501502 | MGnify/ENA primary metagenome ERZ501502 (study PRJEB25962, sample SAMEA2042450) | human gut metagenome | biome: human gut; feature: human-associated habitat; material: faeces... | reverse complement strand
TTCATCTGAGCCTTTTTCTTTTGCTCAGTTTTTTCATAGGTCATTTGACACTATCATAATTATTTTTTTATACGGTTTACAGATATAAAGGTGGATTTTGCTTATGTATTTTTATAATATTTGCTTTTCCAATTTTGTCCCAAAAGAAAAGCAGGAAAATTAATTCCTGCTCATCCTTGTTTACGCTGCTGTTTGTCCGCCGAACAGATAATGAGAAAGCCTCATTTCCAGTTCATTTGCAAACTTTTCACGGGTTTCTTTGTCGGCTTTTGCTGCTGACTGAATACCCAGTTTTGCAAATATGTCAAGCACTTCTTTAGACCAGATATCTGTCAGATATTTTTCGTCAAAGGTTTTTATCTGCGACACATTATCCGGATTACTCAAATACATGTCATCAATACCTTTGCCAAGATATTCCGGCCAGATACAGTATTTAACTGTAAGCTCCGGCATTGTCTGGTTCAGATACTGGCCCAGTTTCATTGCCTGTGCAAAAACAGCTGAGTTTCTCAACATATCTGCATCATAAAAAACAAATATGCTGTCAAACTTCTTTCCGGTAACATCAATAACATTTTTAATGTCATCATCAATACCGGAATAATTGCCAACACCCTGCACGGACAATGCAACATTTCCCCACTGTGAAAGAATTTCCGTCTTAAAACGTCCCTCTGCTACACATAATGTAGTATTAGACTTTTCTCTCTGTGGAAAAAGAACATCAATGGGAGCTCCTACAGCACCGCCGCCTTTGGTATACTTGTTTCCTCTGGCCATAGCAAATGCTGACGAAAACCATACATACCGGCATTCACCTTCCTCAATATGGTCTCTTCTGATTTGAATTGCCTTGATGTTATCATAAGCATCTCTTATCAGAATTCCTATGCCATCAGAAACAGACCAGTAGAGTTTCTCTTTCTTGACTTTTTCATTTCCTCGAAACTCATAGTCAATGTCTGTAAAGAAACCGGGAAGTGTCTGCAAGTCATCCAGATATTCAGGGCACTGCTCACGGACAGTCTTTATTACTTTTTTGAACTTTCCGTTTGAAATTGAGAAATAATCTTTTTTAATACGCACATCTGATAACGCACGCTTTTCCCTGAGATATTTCTCATGTTCTTTCTTGAGCCCGCAGACGTCTTTGATTATCTGATAAACTACGTTTCTGCGCTTCTGCTCACCAGACTCAATGATTTTGGATTTCTTCACAGAGGTCATTCTTTCTGCAGGGCCTTCCATTCCTTTGATGAACTCATCAGAATATTCCTTCTGCGACAGTTCTTTGAACTTCTCCTTGGAAATAATCTGTTCGTCCGCTGCAAGCTGTAACAACGCATCTTTGTAGGACATGTCATTGAGCTGCATCATGGAATGAACTGCATCTCCACCGCCGCCGCAGGCAAAGCACTTACATATGCCTTTGGCGTCATTGATACTAAATGATCCAATTGTATTATCCATATGAAATGGACACAATGCTTTCTTTTCAGAACCTGTGTCAATTTCTACATGAACACCGTGATGTTCAAGTACCTCGGAAAGCCTCAAGCCTCTGACTTCCTCTGCAATGTCTCGCAGCTCGTTTTCAGCCTCTTTCTCCGGGTCGAGAAATTGCCAATTTTTAAAAATGCTATCTGCCATATCGTTGCCTCCTTTATATTTATCCTTTTAATATGACAATATAAATATGGAGTTTAGACGACTGACAGCAAAAAAAAAGAGAACACAAAAATGTGTTCTCTTAATGTTAATGAGTTGAATACCACATACTACTATTCCAGTTGTTAGTGTTTTCAATAGTAGAAATTTTTCTGTTAGGACCCTGCATAGTGCCATCTTTAGTCCTTGAATAAATTCCGCCCTTATATCCATTACATAAATCAGCATTAATATAAGCACAATTATTGGTAGTTATACTTTTACCTGCAATAACAGTTCCCATTGCTGAAACTTCAGCTATTTCAACTGTTTTCTTTTCATTGTTAAATACATACTTGTAAGTATGTGTTTTATTTTTCTTGTCTTTCCATGTTGCGGTAATAATTGTGTATGGTTTTCCTTCAGTATTCCATGTAGCCACTTTATCTGGAGCATCATTTGTATTACCACTTCTGCCAGCCCAATATGGATGATTTGCTTTGTAATCAGCAATTCTCTTTGCTTCAGCTGCTTTTTCTGCTGCAACTGTTTCAGAGTCTTTCTGGGTACTCTGCGTATCATATGCCCCCTGAGCCTTATCAATAAGAGCCTGTAAGCGTCCGATGCAGTTACTACTGTCAACAACATCACCGTTGGTCTTATTATTGTCATCGTTAACAAAATCACTAAAAGTTTTAAGCTGTGCTTTTGCTGCGTCAATAGACTTCTGTAAAGCGTCATGATTGCTTGAGCTAAAGTTGCCATCACCGGTTGCGCCGTTTGAATTTATTGAATTAGTCAGACTTGTAATCTGGGCTTCCATATAAGATTCCTGACCAACCTGATCTTTTGACTTTCCTTTTTTCTGAGCTTCATATATGTCCTTGGCAGTTTTATTGTATTCTCTTAATTGATTAACAATTGAATTGCCTGGAAGAATATCATGATCAGTTCCAGTTCCACCAATTCGATACTTGTCATTAATATATGTATCAAAAGCAGTTATAGCTAAATCATTTTTTGCTGTCTGAAGCTTTAGTTTAATATGTCCTGCCAGTGAGAATAATCCATTTCTTGTCTCAGCAGTTGCACTGTCTGCTAATATTTTGGCCGTATCACTGTATGCAGTATTGCAGGCGTCAATTAAACTTTGTCTTGTATTCATCCAGTCATCTCTCGTCTTAAAGAAACTATCGTTAATAAGGTCTTTTGCCTTTTTATCCGTATCAGAATCATTTGTAAACACTGATGTCTGATGAACAAGAGAATTTATTGTCATGTAATACGATACAGAGTCTATTGCTGTTACTGCTCCATATTTATTTGCAGCTTTTTCTGTCCAGCCTGCAACGCAGTCATCAACGCTGTTGAATTTATAATATTTCATTGCTTCAGCATTTGCATAAGACCCAAATTGCTTATACGCATTAGCAACAAGAGGATTGTCACCTGAAGCATATGTGTATTTTGTAATTTCTGCAATTCCTGAGCTGTACTGAATATCGCCAAAATCAGATGTCATGCCGAATACATTATTATAATGAGATGCTTCTTCTGTTGCGCCCATGTTTGTTGAGACGCACGCTGCTGCCATAATAACGCTTACAGGTACTTTTCTTTCATCATATGTTTTCTTTGCCGCATCCCATACCTGTGTCTGGAAAGCTTTTGCTCTGTCATTACTTGCCCATGCAGTAAAATCTAAAGAATCCATATCGCCAACAATTTTGTCTCCAATAGCATCTCCAATTGTTCCCGCTAAGCTTGAACTGTAGAAATTATCATGGTTTGTTTCATCATGTACCCATTTGTCGTAAAATGCTGTCTGCTGCTCATTTCCTTCATTATCAATGAATTCAATTGTGCCATCTTCCCAGTATGACTGATTTATTTCAGCATTGAAAAGAAGAATCTGGTCATCAGTCCAGCCACAGAACATATTGTTTGCACCATAGATTGCTGTTTTGGTAAGTCCTGTCGGATGATAGTAGCCAAGAATATATTTACTCTTTATGTCACTGCCAAGAGTATATGTTCTTATTGCTGCATTCTTGCCTTCACCAGAAATCTTTTTAATCTGTCCTGTCCAGCCATTCATGCCATCACTTCTGGTTTTCGTTTTCATCTCGACAGTCATGTTTTCATCTTCTGCTAAATCCCATGAATAAGCTACAACTTTATTATTTCCAATATAAATCATTGGAATTGCAGAATTAATAACCTGCATTACTGACGCGCTGTTATATTCATTATTGCTGTCTGCTCTATGATCGTCATCTGCTAAAAATTCTTTTTGTGCACTATATAATGAAATCAAGTCCTCAAAATCTATCTTTCTGAATTTAAAATCTGAAATACTCTCGCCGCTTTTAAGATTAAGGAATTTCTTTTTAAAATACTTAAGATATTTCTGTTCAGACGGTGATATTGTTGATGCTGGATAATCACTCTCCTCTTTAAGCAGCGCTCCATCAGATTTGAAAGCTTTCTTCAAACCAAGTTTGTAGCAATGAGGATAATAGTAAATAATATCGCCTACCTGTAAATTTTTTCTGTCCGCTTCTTTCATACTTTTAACGGTAAGATTATCGCCTGACACTGAATTGTAAACGCTGGCGCCTACCTGAACACCATGCTTTGCGTAAATATATCTTACAAAGTCAAGAGATGAAGCTTCATTATCGTTATCATCGCCAACCAGTGTATGCATTGTTCCGCTGTAATCATATGCACTGTTTGTAAAAATGGATGTATTCCTCATTTCGGCGTTTACATCTGCAAGTAATGTAACATCATAGCCATTTTCATTACCAGTGTCTTCATTAAATATAATGCCTGATGTGTTTGATGATGCAGGAGTAAAGTTTAATGCACCATCTACATTAAGATTATTGTTATCATCTCTGATTATACTATCATCTGCATTTTCAGTAGTCCCTGTGGTTCCATTTGTCGGGGTTCCCGTTCCTCCTGATGTATTTGTATTATCAGCTCCTGTTGAAGGTGTTGTATTTGTTACTGAACCTGCAACATTTGGTCTCCAAACAACTGTATATGCAGAATGTCCACTCTTTGTTATTCCCGGAGCTCTTGCACTTGAGTTACTTCCACAGTTATAAACATAATGAGCATTTCCATCGTTATGGTCAAATATCTCAACATGTCCATTCAGCGCTATAATATCTCCCTGCTGAAGATTCTGCCAGCCACTCCATGAATACTTGGTAAAGCCGTCAATTGATGCTGCGCCAACAAAGTCTCTTGAGGAATATTTCTGGCCTCTACCAAACTTTCCATATAATTCAAGACATAATGATGTAAATCCTGAACAATCTGGTCTGAATTCATGAACAACACCATCTTCTGTCTGCATTGTGCTTGAACCACCCTGATCATAAGCATTTGCATAACCCGCTCTTGCTGCTGCAAGTGCTGCTTTTGCTTTTGCAACAATATTCATCCATGCCGGATTTCCACCAAGCGAAACACTAGGACAGGCGCCCTGTGCATTTGTTACTGTTCCTGTTGATCCATCGCCATTTACTGTAATAGATGTTCCCATTCCCTGATATGCTGCATATGTAATATATTCACCACGCTGAATTTCTACAAATACTCTGGTTCCAGTACGTGTATTTCCATCTGCATCTACATATGTATAAGTCTCAGTATCATCTGTCCTGATAAAATGTGTTTTATCATAAAGGTCTTTTAATACAACTTTATAAGAATTATCATCTTTGTCATAAAGATCACTTTCTGACTGAGTCATAACATTGTAAACTGATAATAATTCGACATAGTTTTCATCAGTGCCGTCAACGAACACAACCTGTGAGTTATCGTATTTACCCATTTCAGTAGAAATTTTATCAATAAATGCTGTATGGGCATCATGCAATACATCATATTCTTGAGAAAATGTATGATTTGCTTTTCTATCACTGATGAAATTTGAAATTCCTTCAGCTATATTTGGAATAAGTGATGCGACCATCAACATTGTTGCGATAACAATCAATATAGGAACAATAACCGGTACAAGTATTGCTGACAGAAACGACATAATACCACTTATTGCTGAAGCTATTGCTATACATATCTTACCTACAATTGTTGATGCAAGTTTTTTAAGCATTGCATTTAACAGTTTAAGAAAGTTGGTAAATGCTTTTTTGAAAAATGCCTTAATTGAAGCAACTATATTCTGCGCTGGTTTCGGCACTATCTTTTTATAAATTTTCATTGCGAAATTCTTGGTACGCTTTCGCATAAAGTCTTTTCTGGCTTTCCTTCTAGCTTTCTTTGCAATTTTTCTGCTGCCATTTGATTTCATGGTAGCTTCCATCTGTCCTTTAATGAATTCAGAAGCTAATCCGTTTCCTGTAGTCTTGCTAAGAATAACTTTTGCAGCTTTCTTTCTAAAGATACCGGTAAGACTCTGTCCATGTTTCTTATACAAATGCTGTCTAACCATCTTAACCTGTGCTTTATGGCTTAACGGTTTAAGTCCTTTGGAAGCACGCCTTGCGTTAAGTGCCCTTGCCTGTATCTGAGCTGCAATATTAATACCGGCCTTATACATTTCCTGATTTACAATCCAACTGCCCGATCTTCTTGCCACTTTAGCCGCTTTAAACACTGGTCTACCCATGGAAGTACCTATGTTTAATGCTCTTCCGGCTTCAGTCTGATTAATTGGTGCAGTAAAAATCCTAATAAATGATTTTGGAAGACGTCTTAACTGTCTGTGCAAACGTATGTCATTCTTTTCAATTCTCTTTGCACGCTTGCCGTAATGATTTAATCTCCAGTTTTTCTTTGCAAGATTCATTATTGGCGCATTTTTCATAAAATTACCAACTTTTTCACCAGTTTTAAACCTATTTTTTACAGCCCGTCCGAATAATCTTGCATTGCGCATAGTTACCCGCTTATTGTATGCATTTACGCTATTCTTATAAATTCTTGCAGTTTCAGCTACTTTTCCAGCTTCATGATTAAGATTTACACATTTTACTTTATCCGTTTTAAAATTGTTAAAACTCTTAGCATGTTCATTAGGGTTATGAAACTTAAATTCTGTGTCAAAAATTTTTGGTGTATGTCTTTTTATATGATAAGGCTTTTTTCTTGCTGCATGATAAGACTGTGTATTCTTTTTATGTAATAAATCCTTATGTTTAATTTCTGATAATGCTTTTCCATTTTTATACTTTTCAATTAAGTGCTTATTAGTACTATTGAATTTTGTCTGTTTTATGACAGTATCACGAAATGGATTGATTGCATTAAATGTTTTGGTCTGATTAAACTGACTGCTTTTTACTTTTGGTATTTTTGTTTCCAGAGTTTTTATATCAGGCTTTGTTTTAAGCATTTTTCTGGACTTAAACTGTGCTGAAAGCTCAAGCACCCTTTTGTTTGGATTTGCTACTTTGAATTTATCACCAAGATCTCCATTTGGTTTGTATAACTGACCATGCGAAATAATAGGGACACCATGCTTATCAACCATCATTTTTGAAGGGTCAATCTTAATAAATTCATTTCCTTTGCTATCAAGAATATACTGTCTATCTTTGCTGATTGCTATTTTTCCATCAGCAGATACACCCAGTTTGCGATTCATACCATTGTTTGCAATATCATTCTTGTAGCTAAGGCCCATTGAACCTTTTGTATCATAATTTGGAGCTGGTCTGTCAGATGCTTTGCCAACAGAATCAATTTCAGTAACAATACTGAATGGATTTTCATTCCACTGAGTCTGTTTGTTAAGTTTCATGCCTACTTCTTTAATGCTTGCATGCATAGTTTCAGCATGAGTTCTGCCTGCATTTCCCCCAAAATGATGCTTAGCATTTATTCCATGTTCATATGTGGTAGTTCTTATTTTTAATGCGGCTGCTGAATAGGCTATCATTGCAACATTTGCAGCAGGAGCTGCTGACCTTCTTACTCTGACAAAGTTTTTCTGGCCATCTCTATCCTCAGCAGTTACAAGGTCTCTCTGTATCTGGCTTTTACTCTGCTGTGAAAACTCTTTAACAGAAGATGCTGCAATCTTGCCGGAACTTTTTCCAACAACATTCTGCACGAACATTTTTCTTTTAATGTGGCCTGTTACAGCCGCCATATTAGTCTTCATCTAAGATTTCCTCCTTAAATTCACTACAAATTAATATGGATTTTGTAAAACCTGACCAAAAAAAAACAGAGCCCCAAAGGAGACTCTGTAATTCGTTTACGCTGATGCTTGCATCGCAGACTCTACTGAACGCAGATACTGTGATACGGCATTCTTTTGTGCAACCAGCGCCGGATCATTCACTGGCTGCCATTCATCTGCAACATAATGCATCCAAGACAGTACTCTCTTCTTTTCACGCTCTGTCTCAACATTGAGCAGGTCACATAAGAGTGTTGGTCTGTTTGCATAACAGCCGATATTAATGACCAGTTCTCCTGACAACGTTTTAAATATAGGAATATCATTGTTTCTATACATAACATCACCATTGTATCTCATGATACGGCGGCCATCAGGAGTTATCTCTTCCTCGGGATTGTGAGCAACTATTATGTAATTTTCATCATCCTGAAGGTGCATATCTGCCAAACTTCTATCCCACCCTGCAATTCTCATTGCAATATTCTTGGTGGGAGTTTTAACAGCAACAGCTGAAAACGTACCATACTGATTGGTGGTTTCTTTCTGCTCGATTGGACCAAAATATATATAATGATCCTTAATCTTGATAGCATTACCCTCTTTTGCAAACTTGAGTACACAGGAATTAAATCCCCTGTCACTTCCTTTGCAGAGAGCAATAAGGATGTCACCAACCTTGCAGGTCTTTTTAAAACTGGTACAAAGCTGCGGTTTGTTTTTATCCTCAGCATTCCAGAAATCAACCCACTCTGTACGCGGCTTGCCGTTTATGCTATACGAGATACAAGCAGATATTCTTCTGTCCTGCAACTGATTCTGATAATTTATACGATCTATTCTTGCATTAACCGCATAAATCCTCGTTGCACTTTCTTTGTAAATAACCATATTTGTTACCTCCTTTATATTTATAAATATGATTACTATAAATATGGAGTTTATTGATAAAACAGAAAAAAAATACTCCTGGGAACATTCCCGGGAGTATAACCTTTTAATCTGCAAGCTGTTCTGCCATTGCTTTGTTTATGCATAAAACCTTATCCATAAAGTCAATTCCGCCATTCTGAACTGACTTCACAATATCATTCTTTTTGATTTTATTCTCATTGTACAGAATAACAATTTCATCATCATCTGTTACAACTGGAATCCTGTGACCATTATTACCGAACTTTGACTGCTTAACCGATAGGGCCCGCAGATTATTGTATGTCTTAGCCATGATGTCTCTCCTTTCTGCCTTTAATCGCCTTCATACTCATCTTCAGAAGCATCTCCTGAGCTACTCTGACCGGGTTCTGCACTGGACTGTTTGATGCTTAATACTTTCTTTGTATATGTGTCAGAAACTGCAATTTCGTCACCAGTATCAGTCTTATATGTAATGTAATAATTATCATTGATATTAAGTGTTATTGGTGCAGCACCATTTCTTGAGATAAGTCTGAATCCCACAACCTCATTAGTGTTAACATCTATTCCTGTAAAATCAACATACTGAAGATTTTTGCTGTCCGCAAGTGAGCTTGTGTTTTCAACTGCTTTTGCATCAGTAATCTTAAACGTGCCTGCATTGCTGCCAGCTGCATCAGTTCCATCATATGTATAATCCTCAGGTGCAATTGTTGAACCATTCACATCTTTTACAAGATAATCATTTTCATCAAATACATAACCATTGGTTGTTCCATTTATATTGTTATCTTCATCGTATGTATAAATGGTTTTATTATAATCTTTTGCTTTAAGCTTTGACACTTTTGTCTTTCCATCTACATATCTGAAAAAACCAGCGCCATTAAGATTATAATAGCCTGTGGTAATATAACTCGGTGTAGTAATTTTTGCAACATGCTCTGTTATAAATTCAAAATTGTTGAATTTATAAGTTTCTGCTGATGAGAAATAATGAATGTTTGCTGTAAGCATTGCTTTCATTTTTTCTGTTCCTGTACGGATATCGCATTCATATTGTTTTCCACGTTTAAGATCTTTAACTGTTCCGGATAATGAAACATTACTTGGTTCAATTTTTACAGTTTTTTTGCCATTTTTATAAGAAGCAAAATAAATTGAATCAGCTTCCAGTGAATCAAATCCTACCGCGTCTGATGTTGGATTAGTTAAACTGCTGCCACCATTGTTATCCTTATTTGCATATCTGTATTTGCCAGATGCATCCTGATATAATCCTGCAACACCAAACGTATATCCACCATCAAAAAACTTCTCAAGAGTGTATTCAAGGGGAACTGATGTTGATGATTTATAGATAATCGAATCACCTTTTCTCATTGTAGGAATCTGTCCTTCATCACCATTATAATTTACCCATTCGATTCTTGACGGATCGGCACCTGCTATATCTGTTCTTGCTTCAGTAAAAGAAGCATTTGCTTTAAGCAATGGATAATAGATATTTCCACTCTTTTTAGTTTTGTGTACAATATAAAATGTATCAGCAGGCATTGCTGTTTCATCTGTATACTGAACTGGTTTCACTGTTTCAGGTGTAATTTCTGCAGTATCTTTCTTGCCACAGCCGGACAGCACGGCTATTGATGACACAGCAAGAATTAATGCTAATATTTTTTTCTTCATAATATATTCCTTCCTTATTTTTAATTTTTACAATCCATATGTTATGTATATGGATTTTACAAAAAACCACATAAAAAAGAGAAGCTATAAAACTTCTCTTTTTCGTCAGGCAGTTAAAAACATCAAAAGTCTCGTATTTCTTACTGCATCTGATTTATTATGAATGCATGTTTCCAAAGAATCATCTTCATAAATAATAATAACTGTGTTTCTTGCTCTTGTAACTGCTGTATACAAAAGTGAGTTTGTCATCATATGCTTCATTTTTTCCGGAAGATATATGATAATTATTGGATTTTCAGAGCCCTGCGATTTATGGATTGTATAGGAATATCCAAATTCCACGTCAGCCATGCTTTTTCTTGATACTGTTATAGGATAACCCTCAAGATTAACATTCATTACATGGTTTGATAGACCAGTTATTATTCCCATATCACCGTTTACATAGCCTTCGTCATAATCAGTTCTGCTGAAAATAATCTTGTCACCGGTTTTTGGTATATAATCATCACCATTTTCATCATTCAAAATCAGTTTGTTATGCATGTAACGGTTCATTTTAAATGTTCCTGCGGCCCCTTTTCGTGACGGTTCTATAAGCTGGACTTTATATGGATCATTTTTATCATAGTACATATTCATAAAGTATTTTAATGCCTTATATGAATCCTGTTCATCCTTTGCTTTATAAATCTGAAAATCATTTGTGCTGACGGGCATTTGTTCTGCAAGAATTCTATCTGCATTAGGCTGTATTGAACTGCCGTTTGCCTGTCTGAAGTTTTCTTCCAGTCTGTATACAGGAAATTTTCCTGATGCAATCAAGTCGTGCAGTACATTTCCCGGCTCAATGGATGGAAGCTGATGTTCATCTCCTACAATGATAAAACGTGTGCCTCTTTTCATTGCATTGATAAGTATTGCTGCAAGATCTGCCGATACCATTGAAAACTCATCACATATAACAAAGTCGGCTGTTATTGGCAGCACATTCTGTTTGTCATTAAATTCTTCCGTTTTATATGGCTTTAGTCCACACATTTTATGGATTGTCTCTGCATCCATTCCTGTTGACTCTGACATTCTCTTTGCCGCTCTTCCTGTAGGTGCACACAAAAGTATGACTGCATTTGGATTTATGTGTCTGATATGATTGATTATTCCATTAAGTGTTGTCGTTTTCCCTGTTCCCGGGCCGCCAGTTAAAATATTAACTCCGCCCGTTTCAAACATTTTAAACGCTTTTTTCTGATCCTTTCCATACGATGTACCCAATTCTTTCTCAATTCTCTTTATGTCTGCATCAGATATTGATGAATATGGACCAATATTCTTTAATGCAATAAGTCCTTTTGCTATATCTTTTTCAGCTTTATATAAGTAATAAAGTGAAACATAACCGTCTTTTAAAATAAACTCTTTGTCAGTAATCACTGTATATGACACTAAAACTGCCGGTATTTCCATTCTGTAAACCGACTGTCTTGATTTGTATGAAACAAAATTTGCTACATCCTTTGGAAGCGCTATTGTATGTCCATAATTTCCAGCATTTTTCAGAGCTTCTCTTACAAGACCTGCTATCCGCCTTTTATTTAAAGGCTCCATTTTTGAGTCAAATGCAATCTGGTCTGCAATTTTAAAGTTGACATCAAATATATGACAGGCTTTGTATGGATCGCATTTAATCTTATTTATCGCATTCACACCATAGAACTTATACATTTCTTTGACTTTTTCTGCTTTAAATCCATATGGTATCAGATAATCTTCCAGTTCACACAATGCTTTATCTTTGAGATTTAATGCATTAACAAACACAGTAACATTCTCTGCATCCATGTTAGGAAAATCGGTTAATATCAAATCGGTTAATTCCTTTTTATCTGTAGAAAACAGTTTTCTTCCATACTTGCTGCATATAGCTGTAATATCCATTTTTCTAATGCCATATGAAGCTGTTGCATTAATTAAATATGATATTGTTGTCTGAAGACTTATCCATACCGGCTTTACCTTTTTAAAAACAAATGTATGTTTTTCCCAGTCACCACGACATTCAACTGTCATTCCCTCTGTGAGGTTTCCAATATCGCCTTTACACCATGTCCTGCCCTGCAAATCCCTGTATGCACTTTTATCTGTAGTAAAAAGACAGAATTTCTGTTCATCATCCTTTATTGACTTTATAATTCCTGTCAAAACTTTTTCTGACATAAAAAATGCACCTCTTTCATATTATAGACAGGAGCTATTCCTGTATATATATAATATTCCCAAAGTGCATTTTGTCCGAACTATATTCTATTTTTATGTCCTTTGTTGGCAATCTCATACTGCAGCCTTTCGATTACAATACCTGCCTCCCTTTTTGTTGTTTTAACAAGTGACTGGTCCCAAGGCCTGCCCGCCTGTTTAAGCAGTGTTTTTATGTAATTCATCTGCTTTTCAGTACTTGGGTTTCCTCCCCATGTACTTGCTGTCTTATCCCACAGTTGACGTGAGCCCGCTCTGTATGTATTGAGGTAATCATCTACATCGTTGAGGATTGTCTGTTTATCATCAGGATAATGTTCATGCAGCAGTGTGCTTCCTCTAAATATCCTTGCAATAGTCTGTCCTCTGGCATCACTCTGAGGTATAACAATGTTTATGCCATCACCAGTTGACAGGTGCAGTGACATATCCGGCATGAGAATGTAGTTAATATTGTTGATATTGACGCCCTCTTCTTTTGAAATAAGATTGACTCTCTCAGCATTGATAATCCAGCTTTTTGGTGTATCCATAATATCTTCAAGGATATTTTCCATGTTTGAAAGTCTTCCCTGAATTTTCTCTTTATCGTTGTCATCAACCATATCAGTTCCAAGCCCGAACAGATTTGGAGCAGTACATATATCAAGTCTGCCTGTAACACCAACGCAGTCAATAAGTCTTAATGTTTCTTTGCCGGGATACAGACGCAGTCCTCTTCCAACCATCTGTGAATACAGGCTGTGGTTCGATGTCGGTCTTGCCATGATAATTGTTTCAATGAGTGGAATATCAGTTCCCTCCGTAAATACCATACAGTTGACAATACACGGTATCTTCCGCTCAGTGAATTCTTTGATAATTTCACCTCTGTTAGGAGTTTTTCCGGTTACAACTACAGCGCCGTCAATCTTTTCTGCAATCTTTTCAGCATGAGCAACATTAACAGCAAATATCATTGTTGCGCCCTTTGCATACTTGTTATATGCTTCAGCAATAGCATCAACTACCTCCGGCTGTTCCATTGCGCTTCCAAGTTCATCCTGTTTGAAATCTCCCATCTGTTTATGGACATGTCTTAAATCATATCCAATATTTACTCTCAGACAATCTACATCACAAAGATAGTTTCTTTTGATCCCAAACTTAATATCTTTATAGTAAATAATGTCACTATAGATTTTGCTTAAATCACTCTTATCAGCTCTGTCCGGTGTTGCAGTAAAACCAATATGCACGCGTGGCTTGAAATAATCATATATCTTCTGATATGACTTTGCTACTGCATGATGTGCTTCATCAGTAATAATCATGTCAAAATCATATGGATCAAATTTATCCAGTCGTCTTATAAGAGTCTGAACTGAAGCAGATACGACTTCCTCACCATTTGAATGTTCGCCAGCCTGTTCCACTCCAAATGAACAGTCATAGTACTTTTCCGGCTGATGAACAAGTTCGTCACGGTGCGAAAGTAAAAGAACTCTTCCGTATCGTGGCAGATGTGAGAAGATATATGTATTATGAACAACAGTAAAATCTTCAAGCAGGAATAACCTGTCAGGGCCTACAAGTTCAAAACCGTAATATTCTCCATTATTATCTATCAGTTCTACCTGAATATCTGTATATTCTATATTGCCGTTTACAGATTTCCAGCCTTTTAAGTCTGCTGACTTTTCCTTTGAAAGAGAAAGATATTCTTTAATTTCAATGTTTACTGTTTTTCCATCACTCTGTTTCTTTAAGCTTAAAATATGAACAGAATTAACTGTATAATCCATGCCCTTATTCTGATGCACAGTATACATGTTATCAAAACCATGAGTAAGTCCAATAACAAGTCTTGGCTTACCATCAGGTCCCATTACCTGCTCTTTTTCTTTAATGTCCTCAATGTTCTTTACAGAGCCGTCATACATCATAACTCTTGTTCCCGGCGCAAAACACTTTCCCAGTCCTGTGGCAAGAACACACAAATGACTTCCCGGGCCTGCATTTTCTATTGCAGACAGACATTCTTTTTGATAGTCCCTCATTGTTGACGTGTCCGGAATATGTGGCTTGTCAAAAACCATTGTTTTACATGCTGTTTTTTCTGCTTCTTTCTTCTCTGCTATTTTTCTGTTAACCCTTGAACCCATTTGTCTATCCTTTCTTATTTACAAGAGGCTGCGCTAGGCAACCTCTTTCAGATTAATTTCTATTTTCATAGTTTTTCCGCACAGGATTTTTAAGAATCCACATACATTTGCAAAAACCGGATCGTTTGGAATTACTACCTGCTCACCAAACACATCATATATCTCATTCTTTAAGAGTCTTGTTGTTCCGCCGATGAATACAAAATCAAGATAATCAACCGGCCACTGTGCACTCTTACAATGTTCAAGTATTTTTGTAACATGGTCATGCAGGTAATCATCAATTATCGCCCTGCTGCTGTTCTCAATCTCTGCTGAATTAGCAGTAACCCTTTTTGGAATAAGACATCTTTTATCATGACTTCTTGTGAGGATCTCACCAGTCTGTTTGCAGTCAATAAATGAGAATGTTGATGATAACTTCTGTGACAGTCCGCTTACAAGAGCATTGCCGCCAAGTGTATCGGTCATACTATATTCTTTGTCCGGCTGTCCACCATTGTAAATGGTCTGATTGACGTTGAGGTGTCCAATATCAATAACAGCAACTGCCTCTGATGGATTTACACCGTCTGCAAAAATGGCACCCATTGACTCCGGATATACCTGTCTTGTTACAATTCTGAATGTTTTTGTTACAACCGGTGATGTTCCTGTAAGTTTGTAACTCATTGTAATCTCACCCTCTGGCAGGATATACTCCCTATATTCATTTCTGCTTTTTACTACTTCGTAGTCCTTTACAGGAATTCCGATTGCAGCATTAACCTCATCAATTTCATTCTCTGAACAGAATGATGCGATTGCGTATAATGTGCAGAGCTTATGAGTAAAATCTTTCTTTGATGTACTGAGAGAAGCATCTGTGTCAGCATTTGCACCGATTTTATACACTTTTCCTTCGTATTCAACAATGTAAGTTGCTGCACCCGGATCATCATCCTCAAATGTGCCCTCTCCAATTCGTGTTCTAAATGATCTTTTTGTGATAAGTTTTGTGTTTACATCATATGATGCTATCTTTGTGCTGCTTTTTCCTGAATCAATTGCGATGTATCTTTTCATTTTTTTTATTCCTCCATGTATTTGTTGATAAGTTTATTATTGTTATCCATCTATCTTGCTTATAATGTCAAAGAAATTCCCTGCTGGTGGTGACTCTGACGGTTTATTTTCCGGCGCCTTGAATTCATTCTGCTGTACCGCCGGTATTGTCTGAACTGGTTTTGTCTGCTTTACAGGTTTTTCTTTTTTGCTTTCAGCAGGAGCCTTTGGTTTCTTTTCAGTTTTTACTGTTTCAGGTTCCTTTTCGATGTCAAGCCCTAGTTCTTTAATTGCCTGCCGTCTGAATATCATATAATCTTCAGGAGACTCTATGCATTTGCCGGAAAATGTACGATAATCAGTCAGCATTTCCCTTGTCAACAATGTTATCTGTGTTTCCATCATTGTCATCTCCTTTCTTTTTTCTATGTTTTGGTTTATGTATATTCATATACTTTTCTGCTCCAGTAGATTGTTTGTATCGACAATTGTATTTAATAATATTTTTCTCACGTCTCATACAGTATGGCTCTGCAACTATCATCACCTTAGTTCTTTCCCCATCAAGGATGAGTATCTGAACTGCAAGAATGTTTCCAATATTTTTAATAAAGAACTTACTCTTTACTATCACTTCATTGCTTTTAATAAAGCTTATTTTTGCTTCAAAGTCTTTTATTCTTTTTCCGTTTTTACTGATAAATTCGACTGCTGCCGATGTATCTTTATCTTTAATTATCATAAAGCTTATTCCTCACTGTCATGTTTGTAATGCTTTTGTACTTATATAATATTTCAAATTCACAATTTGTCCAATCAAAATAGGCAGTTTTTCCCTTTAATTTATATGGATTTTGCAAATTTACAGCAATACCTTTTGGACAAAATTCCAGTTTTAAATATTATATATATAGAAAACAAATAATAAAGGAGATAATAATTATGGCAGGACGAGTTTACATCACAAAACGTGATATGGCGTACAAAAATATATTAGCTGACATGAAACTTAACGGCAGACCAGTTTTCATTCTGTCAGTAGAAACAACTGGTCTGGATAAGTTTTCAGATGAACTTATTAATATTCATGCTTTAAAGTGTCATTTTGAAAATAAGATACTTATTGAAGATGAAGAATACAACAGATACATCAGAAATACAAAGGCTCTTACACCAGAGCTTGAAAAAATAACCAAAATTACAAATGAGTTTCTTATGGATAAAGAAGATTTAAGCACGGTTATGGAAGATTTCTATAATTATATCGGCGAAGACGCCAACATAATTGGTTTTAATACATCTTTCCTGCTTCCAATGCTTAAGTATGCAGGATTTGAGACAGGCTGGATGCTTGACATAAGAGACTGTTTTGATTTAAGAATTGCAGCATCATCAACAATGGAAGAAAAAGTTTATTCTCTTGATGCTCTTTCATCAGGACTGGTTCCAAAGAAATCAAGCAAGGTTCACAAAATGCTTGCACTTTTCAATCAGGTATCAGAATCAATTCCTACAGGTACTGAACATGTGTCTGTTACAAATATCCGTTTCTGGCAAAAAGCTTATACATGCAGATATTTATATCTCATGACAAATCTTGGTGAAGTCGGACTTAACTGTAACACTGGCTTCTGGGTAGAAAGAGAGCCCGGATTCTTTGATGCTGCTGACATAGACGGACTTACCCGCACAGTATGTGAGCATTCAAACAGTACAAACATATGGGATTTTATTAAAAAATATGCAAAATAAAGAAAAAGCTCTTCAGATATTAACTCTGAAGGGCTTTCTTTATATATCAAATATTTGCAACTATAAACCATACCGCAAAATCAAGCAGCGCAAGAATTACATAAATACTTATATTAGTAGCAAAAGTTCCTCTTGGCGCACATTCTGTTCCATCTGGATTATATCTGTTTAAAAGCCTTGCGCTTTTTTTCTTTTCCTGCTTTATTCTTAAAACTGTGTTCAAACATAGCAGTATAAGCAGAATTTCCACAATACCAAATATCCATGTATAATTTTTCAGCAGATGCAGGACCTCTCCAATTTCATTATTGGAAATACCCGGTACCATAAGATAAATATATTTAAACATAATTATGCCTCTTTCTTAGGAGTTTCCTTTTCATACGGGCGTTCTGCATTACAGTTTGGACAAAGAATGTAATGTATTCCTGGTCTCAAAAATGTAACATCTTCATCCCATTCCTTACCGCACATTGGACAGCCCATATGTTCAACCTGATGAACAACTTCTTTACAGAATTTCTTTGTCTGTCTGTCAAGGTTATACAGTTTTGCATAAAGTTCTGTAGCGACATCATCAGAAACATCAAGATACTGTCTTGCCCACTGGGTTTTACCATAAGTCTTATCCTTCATTGTATCAGCAAGTTTGTTTCCAAGAATACGGTATCTCGAGTCACTCATCTGGTCAATGAGATTTCTGGCATCCATATACTGATTTTCAATATCTTTGAGCATTGCGATATTTCTTGCATTCTCTTCGGCTGTAATGGTATTTTTTACAACCATATCATTTTCAATTCTTTTAACTTCCGGCTCTGGTGGTCTCTTTTCTTCTTCTGCATAAACGATTTTATTATCTTCTTTGTTTTCAGACTTTTCATCTTCCGTTTTTACCGCTTCCGCATCCTGCTGCTTCTGTATTTTAGAAAACATTCTTTTTCTTTCAGGCCTTTTCTCAGAATTATGAATTAAACTGCTTGGCTTTCCAAGACTTTTAGATGTAGTTTCCTCCAGACGACTGTTTTCAGGAAGAACATACTCTTTATGTTCATTATCATCCTTTTCCCCGTCTTTATCGTTCATCTGTTCGACCTGTGGTTCTTTCTTTAATTCACTGGTTTCTTCAGACTCATTTACAGGTTCCTGCTTTTCCTGTGGCTGTGATTCATTCTGTACATCTGATGCATTTTCTTCTTCTAAAACTTCTGTGACTGGCTCATCATCTGTATTTGTCTTATCCGGTGCCCATGAAAAATCTGCTGGATAAAGTACTTCGTCATCAGCCTTGTCGTAATGAGCAAGCAGAATGTTATTGACGATTTCTTCATTTGAGAAGCCTGACAAATCTTTATTTCCAATAATCTCATCAAGATTATATTCATTATAGTTAAGGCCTGTTTCCTTTATTACTTTGCCATATTTATTTGGAACCCTGCATTCTGACACATCAAAAACATTTTTTGGTCCGTTATACTCATTCCCGTTTACAAAAATAACCTCTGCTCCCACATTTGTCTGGGCAAAATATTCTCTTTCTTTTTTCTCACAGTATTTTACCTGCTTTTTGTCACCAACAAGTTTAATATGATTTAAAAGTCCCTTACCTCTTTTAATCTTATAAACTTTGTTATATGTAGCCATTTCTGGACAAAATTCTTTACACCATGACCATTCCATTATTGTTTCCATTCCTTTCTCTTGCATTCCTTTGCAATAAATATGGATTTTAATAAATGCACGGTAAAAAAAAAGAGACTGCAAAAACAGTCTCTCTTTTGTTTACCTTTGTTCCTGCTGACAGGCGGCTTCCATTTCTTCAATGGTCATTTTTCGTCTCCATTTTTTATGGAGTTTTTCCATTGCTAAAATTTCAAGCTGCTCATCAAGCTCAGGAACCTGTTCCTGTGCGCGTGTTATCATACTGCCACCTCCTATGCAGAAAACTCAATCAGGTACTTAATAGTTGCCTGATCTTCACGGTAAACAATTACCTCGTCGTTGCAGAGATAACTATTTCCATATGTGCTCCTGCTGTAAGCCCAGCAGCAGTCTTTATCAGGATGATCCTCATGAAAGTCCTCATAGTTATGAGGTGCTTTGCCATTACCTTCGCCGTACACATCATAAATGTTTCCTGTTGCAACCTTGAACACTGCCAGATAACCCTTTGATGCATCTCCGTGCTCCCAGTAAGAACCATATGAAGATGTGTAACCAATGGATTTCTTTGCATAAGGCGCAAAGTAAAGACCGTAGCCAAATGCCTTTCCATGTATCTGGACTCCTGATGGATTAAGATACAGTCCATTGGTAGCAATTGACCACCAGTTTGGAGTGCCAGAACCATGGAACAGTTCTGTAATTCCATTATCTTCAGTAAGATTTCTGGATTTACAGTATTCGTCAAAACGTTTTTCAGTAACAGTATTTGTTACTCTCCACGCTCTGAGGAATCTTGCTCTCTGGTCTCCCATCTTATCCTTAAGCATTGCAACTTCTTTATCAGAAACTGGCTCCCAGATAAGATTGTTCTGAGTAAGGATGTTACCGTTATTAATAACCGTGTTTCCTTTACCACGTAACATGGCCATTAAGAAATCTAGGAGTTCCTGTTCCTTTTCAAGCTTTGCCTGAAATTCAGTTTTGTTAAAGACTTTTTCCTTGTTAACTTTTCGAATAACACGGGGAACAGCAAGCCAAAGCTCTGTCAGCATATTGTTGAACTCTGCTACAGAAATGTTTTCGCCAGCCTGTGACAACTCAGTAATGATTTCCTGTCCACGTTTCAGGTCCTCATCAGGAATATCCTCAATATTAATTGAGTACTGTTCCTCAATGACCTTGTTTGCGGCACCAAGCAAAATTTCAAGGACATCCTTTACATCAGGATCCACTCCGGTAAAGTCACCGTGTCTTTTTTCAATGGTCTTTTCTTTTGTTTCTTCAAGACCTTTGACACGCCAGTCCTTGTTAATTTTGTCCCAAAAATAATCGTCCCATGCTTCCATGGAATACACTACAGGGATTTTCTTTGGAGCACGGCGGCCATACCTTCTTCCAGTATCGCCTTTTATAATGGAAAAGGTTTTACCATCATCATTTGCCTGCATGATAATGGTCTCGTTTTTTCCATTTGCTGCGTTACTTTTAACAAGGCGTAGTTTAATATAAGTGTGATTTGGAACAGCTGTTACATAACCATTTTCATCCTTCCAGTCACATTCCTTGTTGGTAAGTTCTGCATTGTTCATAATCTTTTTCCTCCTTTATTTTTTAATATGAAAATACATAATAGATATGGAGTTTGCTGTCCAATGAGTAAAAAAAAGAAGAGACCTCGTAATGAAGTCTCCTCTTGTGGTTTACTGCCGACTACTCGACCGTGATGATGTCACCACGATCGTATGTCTTAGTCTTTTTGACAGTTACTACATTGTAGTCTCCATCAGCTAAAACATAAGTCTCACTTCCGTTTCTGATGTCAGCGTCAATAAGATACTTAGCATCAGGTACGGTTTTAAGCACAGCTGCTGTCACAACTCTGCTGTTGTGGCCTCTATTCTGTACATACAGAGTATTTTCTGTACGAAGAATAAAATCGCCGGTTGCAGCAGATTTAGTTGCCGCTGTGAGTTTGCCCGGAACAGAGGTGTTGGCTAAATCGCAGATTGACGGACCCCAGTCCATATCAATATCTGCGTCAACGCCATAAATCGTAACCTTTGTACGGTCACGATCCTTGAGCTGTCTGGTTCCACATCCATACTCATCATAAGTAAGGATGCTGTCAGACTCGACAGCAAAAATGCCATCAGTATTCTCGACAGGCATTACCCTGTCAACAGGTCCGTCAATGTCAACGAACTCTGCTTTGACACCTCTTGTGTGGATCATAAGCTCCATAGAGGTATCCTCAAGAACAACCTTCTCGCCGTTCTTGAGGATATCCTCGCCCTCATCATCAAGGGCTACCTTTTCCTCAGTCTGAGTGATTTCAGCGATTAAACGATTGTCATCGCTTAACTCCTTAATTACTCTGACATCGCTTACTGGATAAGTGAGCTTTGCAAATTTGTCCTCGAGCGGACGGTAAGCAAAAATCTCTACCTTTCCGTCAGTCTTGTCCTTTGTCTTGGCTGTGAGAATAATCTCACCTGCCATAACAGCAAGAACATCAATGAACTCAAGCTGTCCCTGAGCAGTGGCTGGCTCGCCATCCTTGAGTAATACACCGTCAGCTACGGTATATCCTTCAGGTGTCTCATCCTCACGAGGATCGTAAATGACTTTGAGAACCTTTACTGCTGCCTCTACTGGAAGCTGCATTGTTCTTGGCTCTCTGTCCTCATTCTCTGGTACAATCTCAGTGAGATTAACCATATCGGATACAGAAACCTCATACTTAATTCCTGTAACGAGGTCGAGAACCTTCATGCCATTAACGAGTGCCATTGTGTTTGTTGTGTTGTTTGCCATAATAATTCCTCCTGTTTGGGCCTTTATGCCCTAAATTATGTTGATTTGGTTTCCCACAGCTATATATTAAATACCTGCGGCATGTTATAAAATTGTCCCTTATGCTAAGCATTTCGGGTCGAGAACGTTAATTCTCTTTGGCCGCAGCTATCAGCTGACATAAATCAGCGACAGTTCCAGAAAAATTTTCAGGAATAATGACTTCGTAGTTGCCATTTTCATCAACTCTTACTGCCATATTGCGTACCTCCTTTAATTTTTATTTGTTATAAAATTACGCAATATATATGGATTTTGCTGAATTACAAAGCAGCCCATCTCTGGCAGTGCTCATGAATATACCCCGGCTTGGCCATTGATCTTGAAAAATCCGCCTCTCCAAGAAGCATTTTTGTCTTTTCCTTGTCGGCTTCAGACATCTTGGCTACATCTACATAGAATATCTGACCTGTCTTATACAACTCAGCTTTCTTTCCAATAAGACCAAATTCTTTCATATTATTAATAAGGAACATTATCTTATTGAGCTTCGGATCTTTTGTCTGATAAATATCTGTTTTCTTCGGCTCATCAGCATCTTCGAAAAGGTCGTCATCTACGTCATCAAACATATCCTTTGATTCAGGATTATCAAAGTAATTTGTATTGAACAGACTTTCTATGAACATCAGATGAATGTTAACAAGTAAATAGTCCAGATTATTTTTGGTTTTATCCTCAATCTTTTCAAGCTTCTCTCTTTCCTCACAAAGGTTTTCCTTTGTAAGTTCTTTTCTAAAGCCTAATGCAGCAAATACTTTGTTATCAGGCGTTGTGCTCAAACAGAATGTTGGCAGTTTATTGCCATGCATAAGTTTCTCTATCTTTGTGCTTGACTGAAGCAGTATATCCTGTAATCTTGCACTGTCTTCAGGACTTCCACCATTTATCATTTTGTGGACATCAACTCCTTTATCTGCAAGCTCTGCTATTGTACTGACCATTGTATAGTTCTGGTCAGGTATAATCTCAAATATTTTCATAAATCATATCTCTCTTTCGTATATTTCTTACATATATAATATTCACTTTTCTGATTTTGTCCTAAATCTGATTGCATATTTTTATCAAAAATCCATATTTGTTACGAATTCATATATTTAAAAATAAAAAAAATAAAAGGAGAAAATGTATATGGATAATAATGGTTTTTCAAAGAATGCTGTTGATGAAGTTAAGAACAGCGAAGATTTTTCAAAAATGTCTGGTGCAGAGCATTTAATTCTCTGTATTGAGGAACGCGATAATGGAAATTATAATCGTTTTCTTGCCCATGCAGACGCAGTTCTCGGATGGCATCGCACAAAAAATGCCGTGAAATTTATAATGAACACAATGCACGGCTTTTTTGGTTACAAAGCTCTGGAAGTAGTTTATGAATCTATTCCAAAGCAAGATATTGAAGACCGTCTCTGGACAGCAGCATTTGATTGTCTGCGTACCAGCTTCTCATTTGAGAAGTTTAGTTCTAATTTCTCAGACCATTCAACTGTAGCAGATTTTTACAGTCACTGGATGAATTTCTATCTAAGAAATCAGTACAGGCTTATCGTGCTGGAATATGCCAAGACATTTTACCCAAATCTGGATAAAACCCAGATGATAAAGTATGTTCGCATGAGAAAAAATTCAGGATATACTGTTGATTTGGATGATCCGGACGAGGTAATCGCTGACGCATTGGATGGTGTCTCAAAAAGATCTGTCAAAAGTCTACGTACTGCATTTGCAGAGTTTGATGACTATTATCTGTTAACAGACACATCATCAAAAACAGATCCGGCAGTACTTCATGAGAAATATGAAATGTCTCTAGTATCTTCAAATGCCGCCATGACGGTAATTCAGTCTTTGTCTGACAGAGACCGTACAATTGTTATCGGCACTTTTGTTGACCAGAAAGACTGTCGAACCCTTGCTGACGAGATTGGCTGTTCTAAGTCAACAATTTCTTACGTCACAAATAAAGTAAGAAATCAGTTACTTGCAATGGTGTAAACTAAAGAAGAGACCAATTAAGGTCTCTTCTTTTTGTTCATTTATTATAGATCATCATGATCCTCGTATTCAGTTGCATCATTTTCAATATCATCAAATTCCTGCTGATGCTCTTCTCTGTAATTATCAGCGATCTCATGTAGTTTATCCATATCAAGATTAGTGCCTTTAAACACGCTGTCAATATCAATATTAGCAAGCAGCTTTTCTGAAATGTCTATTGCTGACAGATTTTTGCAATTAGCAAAAGTTCCATCTGCAATATTTATAATCTGAATACCAAAATCAATACTTGTTACTTTATCTTTATCAGGCAATCTTAAAAATTCATTTGATAGATTAGTAATATTGTCATTAATAATCATTTTGCCCTCTGCTGTTATAACATATAATTGATTAAGCAAATCTGGTCTTATCATCTCTTTTACTGCATTATAATATTTCTTTTGTTCTTGCAAGAAAAAGGTCGTTAATGGTTCATATTTTTTATCAATCTGTGCAGAGTGTAACGCTTTGTAATATATAGGTTTTTCATTGTCAGATATGATTACTGGCATAATACTTGAGTCTAAACATTGTTTTAAAAGAATAGCTCTGCCTGTTCTGCCATTACCATCCTGAAATGGGTGAATATGCTCATATTCAGCATGGAATTTAACTATGTCTTCAAATAATTTATTTCCAGAATTATATCTATCCAATAAATCTTGTACTCTTGCAGATACATCATTAGGTTTTGCTGTTTCAATATCAGAAACAGTATTAACTCTGTTTTTAAATTCTCCAACAGGATAACCATTGGCATAATCTTCAAATACTCCTGATTTTAATTGAAAATGAAACGATTTTATCATATCAATAGTAATTGGCTTGCCAATATTTTTAAGTACTTCATTAAACATTTTGAAGTGGCCTGTCATTTCTTCTACATCTTTTGCTCTATACACTTCATTGTTAGATCCAATAATTGTTCCTGTATCAAATAAAGAAGCAGTTTGTTCACTGGTCAAAGTACTTCCCTCTATTTTATTTGAATTATATGCCATATTTTTCTGAGTATATGCATATAATCCCTTTCTGTCATGATTTGAAAATTCTTGCATAATTTGGTTTTTTATATTTTCTACAATAAATTTTGAAAATTCCATAATTAATTCTCCTTTAATCCAATAATATATTACTTTTTCTTATTATATCGCATAATTTGTTCATTTGATTTTTATCCAGAGAAATTTCATCCTGCTTATCCATTCTATTAAGTAAATCAGTGATAAATTCTTCATCATTCTTTGTAATTAATTTGAATTTCATTTCGATATTTCGCCGTTCTTCATCTGTTATTTTGTAAGCAGTGTATCGTGGATCATCTTCATTATAAGGTATTGCAGTATCATCTATTTGCAGTGTTTTAATTTTTTCCATAATATTTTTCCTTTCTGTACTATAAATTCTTAACTGTAAATATTTTTCTTTTATCATTCAAACTATTATTCAAGTCATATAATCGTGAAGTTGCCAATATTTTTGCATCCTCATCATGCACCCCCATTAATTTTACATCTTTATAAAAATCATCATACAATTCCTTTATTTCGGGTTTTACCTCATATATACCATATAGAGTTCCATCATGACAAGCTATTAGAGATATTTTTATTTTTGGCGATTCTAAGTACGCAAGTAAATCTTTATATGATGGTCTTCCGTTTAATGAATGATTATGAACTATAATTATGCTGTCTCTGCACTCATTCACTTTATTTAATTCTTCATCAGAAAACCCCGTATGCAAGGTTTCTCCCTCTCTTGTAAAATTATCTACAATAAACTGTCCTGTTCTTCCATTTATTGCTAATAAATGTTCTTCTGATTTTCCATCAACAAAATTTAGAAGCCGTCCAGTCTGTTCATATAAAGCTTGCTGAACATCTCTATTAACAGGCAATTTTTCAAATTTATCATGATATTCTTTTGAATTAAGATAATCACGCTCAGCTGAAAAAGCATTCTTTATGTCCTTTTTGAAGATTAATGGTTGTTCCAAGGTTAATTTATTTAAAAATAATGCTTCTAAAGTTTCGTCAATTTCTCGTTCTTCGGTATATTCTTTGTTTGTTTCTACATAAGCGCCTTCTATGTCTCTATTATTATATTCCAAGCATTCATCATTACATTCAAGTTCATTATCTGTAATTTCTTCTTCCAATATATCGTCTAAATCCATTATTATTCCCTCCTTATCATTATAGTATAAATATGAGTTTTGTAGCATTATTAGTTTATTCCTCTAGTAAGCTTTCCATGCTGATATTCAGGGTTTTTGCTATTTTATATAATGTTCCTGCTGAACATTTTTCAATTGATGTTTTTCCACTGCATATGTCAGTAATTGTTGTTTGTGGCACGCCACTGTTTTTACTTAATTTATATCTGCTCATATTTTTATCTTTTAACAATTCATTGATAATCATAGTCCATTCCTCCATAATTATATTATATCGGTATACCGATATAATGTCAATAAAAAATACCGCAAAGACATTAATCTCTACGGTATTTGTTCTTATTTGTTACAGGTCATCATGATCCTCGTCTTCAGTTGCATCATTTTCAATATCATCAAATTCCTGTTGATGATCTTCTCTGTAATTATTAGCAATTTCATGCATTTTGTCCATGTCAAGGCCAGTTCCTTCAAACACAGAGTCAATATCAATGTTTGCGAGCAGTTTTTCAGACGCATCTATTTCAGATAAGTTCTCACATCCGGCAAATGCGCCATTGCCAATATTTTCAACACTGTCTGGAATAAAAAGGTTTGTAATTGACTTGCAATCCCTAAAAGCATTACAGCCTATTGATTCCAAGTCATTTGACAGTTTTATTTCTTTTAGATTTTTATATCCTGCAAACGCATCATCATCTACTCTTCTTTCGTTGCTAAGGTCTATTTCTTCCAAAGCAAGTTTTTCAAACAGTTTTATATTACCTAAATTATCGGTGTTGCCAAACACATCCGGCCCCAGCACATTCTGAGTCACTTCTTCTTTTACTTCTGGTATCTTATCCGGAATGTCCATGCCTCTTAAATCGGCGATTCCATCAAAAGAGTGAATGTTTAATGACTTCTGGGCATTCTGAACATTCTCCATTGCTTCCTGTACTTTATCTTTTTCTATTTCAGGTAATTTATCTGAAAGTTTTATTCCTCTTAAGTTGTTTTCATGTTTTATTGTAGACATCATCTTATCCTCCTATTTGTTTTATACTACTACATATATGAGTTCTGTACAATGAAAAAGAAAGCAGCACTACTGCCGCTTCCCTTTTTCTGTTTACCTGAATATCCGTTCAAGTATCTTTCCAATGCTTTCTTCGTTCAGATAATCTGTTCTCACTGTCAGGTCACAGAGTTTTTCATTCTTGAGTTCCTGTTCCATTGAAAGCAGTCTGTTTTTCTTTTCGATAATGGACATGCTTTCTCTTGACAGAATATCAAGAATCATGTTTTCCCTGTGAGCCTTACAGAATACCAGTGTGACAGGATAACTTCGTTTCAAAGCCATCGCCCCGCACATATCAACAGCAACAATTACATTTCTGTCATTTCCAAGATTTTCATCAATCTCAGCTTTTGACAGGCTGTATTTTCTGCCAGCATAATATGTAGAAACAATCTGTTCATCGCTTCCATCAGTATCGCCTGACTTGACAATGGCACTATTTGTTTTTGCCACAAGCATTTTTGCAAGCAGTTTCTTGTTACTGCCGCTTGGCCCGACAAGTGCAATTATTGACGGCTGTTCAAACTTGGTGAACGTGTCAACATACGAATTCTTTATCTGGTCAACAAGCACAAGGAATTCCTCATAATTGTTAACAGAAAGTATGCCTGACAAATCCCTGTTCCATGGCTGTCTGAATACGACCGGGAATTCTGCACAGCTTTTAAGAATATTGTGAGGCGCGTCATCAAGCATGATGTCAAATTTCACAAGGTTCTTTGCTGCACCCATCAGGATATGGTCATCAGGAAAATCAGGAAATGCTTCCTTAATCTGACTTGCCCTGTATGACATTCTTTCAGGCGGTACTGCTGTCATGATATACACATCGGCTTTCTGTCTGAGCATTCGCATGAACATCTTTGTGTTAGCCTGTACCTGCTGCATCTCATATACTCTGTCATCATTGTAATATGACGATACGTCCTTTGCTGCAGGACATGTATCATATCCCCATGCAGTAATGTCTTCCTTTGTATATGTAGTACCACGTTCCTTGTTGCAGAGCTCACAGGCAATGTTAACAAAACCTGCCAGCACATCATCGAAATCTACTCCTATTTTAATCATAAGCTTATCCTCCTTTATTTTGTTTTATGATTAATTAACTACGCAATAGAGATGGATTTTAAGCGTAAAAAAAAGACCAGCAAATGCCAGTCTTTCCTTCTGTTACTCTACTATCTTTATCTCTTTTCCACAGTAAGGACAGTATTTAAGCTTGTCCATGTTTTCAGGCATCCGCCAGTAAGGATTATCTGCGTCATGATATTTTGGACAGATAGTACGGTAATCGTACTTAATCCATTCACAAAAGTTATCCTCTTCGAGTTTTGGTATAACTTCATTAACAGCTTCCATAAATATGCCTTTTCTGATTTTATCATCGGCAATTTTATTAGCATGAACAATAAGTCTAAAACTCATTCTTACTGCATTCAGATATTCTGTATAGTCATGCCAGTAATCCGAATTCATTGCTGGAAATTCTATACTGGAAATTTCATTTTCATAAAAAATTTTCATCCAATTTTTATTCTGTTTAATAGAATCTTTTATGAAAGTTTCAAGATCAATATTGGTGGTAATAAGTGTTATCTTCAAGCCACATTCTTTAAGTGCTAAAATGCTTCTGCCATCAATAAGTATAGAAGCTTCTGATGAATACCTGTGTTCTTGGAGAAACTGATATGCCCTGTCAATAAATTCCTGAACGGTGCATTCTTTGCTGTCAGATCTCATCATTATGGCTGAATTATGAAATAATCCCCTTTCTGCATAAGGAACATCCCTGTAATAAGATGTAAGTTCTCCAAATTCCTTAGATAATTTTAGCTGTGATCTTATTTCTTCGCTCATTCCAGCTCGTATCGTTTCTAAATTAATCAGTAACGCTTTAAGTGTCATAATGTTTTCCTCCTTGTATTATTATTTTGTATGACACAATAAATATGGTGTTTATAGGTAGAAAAGAGAGATAGTTTGTTTGCTACCTCTCTGTATTCATTATCCGGTTTATGTTTTTCTTACATATATCCTTTTGCCGCACATTGTCTGTAGAATAATTCCCTGTATTCAATGAATGTGTCCTGTACATATAGTTTCTTATGCCACTTGTAGCCCTTGAGTGCACCTGCTTTGTTTATGATACTGCACATATCATTGATGTTAAGACGTTTCATTGCTTTTACAAGGTCATCCCTGAAAATGGTTACTCCGTCAATAATACATTCTCTCCAGCCTCTGCTTGCAATGATTACTTTAAACCACTTGCGTACATTTTCTGCATTGTCAGTTATCGTTTTTACATTACAGCCGTCAAAGTCGTCTTTGAGCTTGTCAAACATTGTATCAATGCTGTCAACTGGTTCATACATTACTGGGTATGTATCATGTGCTTCAGGAACTGATGACATTAATCCGTGAAGGTTGAAAGAAAAATGTCCATTCTCCACTGCACGCATCATATGTTCAATGTCATATACTGCAGCTTTAAGTTCCGGATCATATGAATACTGGTCAGCTAAATAATCAAGTCCTGACAGCGCCTGCTCCAGAAGCGATTTATCTGTCATATGATACAGCATGTCCTTTGTAATTTCTGTTACACGCTTCATGTTGCCTTCCATTATTACGTTTAAATATGAAAGAAAGCTTAAGCCATAAGAATGTTTTACTTCATCAACGTAACAGATATTATCGTCAGAATAATCTTTTTCCTCAAAGGATGTTGACACTGGCATCTTGATGTTATGATTCTTGATAATCACTTCCATGATGCTACTGTGATGATATGACATATCTTCACGGTCATTATCGTCATCATCAAATGCCAAGTCATCATCCTGTTTGTCAGTTTCTTCTATTTCAAAGTCAATTCCGTCAGTGTGAACAATATTGCATGATGTCTTATTCTGGCCAGCTTCATTCCATAAATCATCTATGTTAGTAGAAGCGCTTCTCTCAACAGTACTCTTGTTAACAGCGATCTGCTTATCTGAAGTGTCATGTATATACTCATTTACATCCACATGGCAATTTTTGGCACTTTTTTTGCAAACGTAATAACGGTTGATGTCAAACATTCCCCAGTCTACATCTTCAAGCCTTTTGATGACACCATTAGTATGTCCACAGAAGTATTTGCTTGCAATTCTCTTTACAGTTCTTAATGCCACGCCAGTAAGACATACAACCTCGTTGTATGTCTCGCAGCTTAAGATTGCATGAACAACCATCTTGTCCCTTGCAAGCTTCTTCTTTAATGTTTCAATCTTCTTTAATTCCCTGCTCTCTGCTGTTTCAAATTTAAACTCCGCAGCTTCTCTTTCATTTAGGTTTAATGAGTTCATGATGTATGCGTTTGTAAAACAGTATGCTGCACCATTTCCCTTTGAGCTTCTGATAATGCCTCTGATTTCTGCCCTGTCAATTCCATAGTCAGCAAAGTTTCCGTTGAACTCTTCAAGAGCTGCCGCAGCTTCACTTTCATCCATATATAATTTGACAGTATTGTAGTAAATGAAGCATAACAGGTGATGATAACCCTGCCAGCCTTTTCTTGATGCCTGAAGTCTTCTGAGCTTGTCTGCACGCGACTGGCCAAGGCCTTCAACATTTCTCATGTCTTTATTTGCTTTTTTCTTCTGCTTCTTTGTAGGTTCAAATCCGCAGATGTCGGCAATCTGGCTCAGGGAATATCTTGCATCCGGATTAATCTTTATATTTCTTCTGTATGCACGCGCATTGTAATTGTATGTTCCCGGGAGTCCGCACAGACGAGCAGCATCCTTTACACCCTTGTCCACTGACAGCATTACACCATTATATTCATTTAACAGTTTTTCAATAAGCTTAATCATTTTGTTGTAAAGACTTTTATGAAACTTAATCTGTCTCTCAGTATTTCCATGAGCAGCAATGCTTCTGTCATACAAAAATAACAGACCTATTCCACGTCCTGAGTCTGTCATTGCTGTATAGTTGCAGAGTCTTCCCTCTTTAATGGCATCGTTAATAACACTCACGGTGTTGATTTTTGCCTGTACTATCTCATCAGGCTTTAAGTTATGTCCGTCAATGTCGATAAAAATGCCATTAATTGCAAAAAGGTTGCTGTTTTTTCTCTTAACTCCAGAAAACGAATTAACTGTTACATATGTATTGCCGTTATTAACAGTTGAAACAAGGGCTTCTGTTCTGCTGGACGCACATGTCCTTTTTACCTTTTTGCCTGCTATGCTGTATTTAATTATATTTCCGCATTCAGGACCCCTGCACAACAGATTTAAAAATGCTGTTTGTTCAGCGGCCAGTGATGTTTCGCTAATCATCAAAATACCTCATTAATACTAAAATGTCTCTATATTAGTAATATTCCAAACGGCGATTTTGTCCAAAATCAGCCTGTACTTAATAAAGAAACACCTGCTTATTCACGTTTCTCTCTACAATAAATATGAGTTTTAATAAATGAACGGTAATAAAAAAAAGAGCAGTCATATGACTACTCTTTTTGTGTTTACCCCTTTCTTTAAGAGAACAGTGTTGCCTGAACACTATTTTTGACAAGTGCCTCGTACTCAGCCTTTTCCTTTGCGGTCATAGGTCTTGACTTAGCATTCATGTCAATGTTACTGTCATCATCCACTGCTTTGGCAGCTTTCTGCGCAGCTCTCTTCTCACGCGCTTTTCTGTTTCTCTCCTGGCGACGCGCTTCCTCACGGATAGCTTTCATTGGATCGACTGGCACGTATGACTTAAGTTCAGGATCGACTATCTCATACAGTTCCTTGAGGAATCTATTGTAGATGTCACCATTCTTCTCGTCAGTACAGAACTTATACTGGCCGGTTACGAACAGTTTTTCCTTTGCTCTTGTCATTGAAACGAAAAGTAGACGTCTTTTCTCCTCAACCTCATCCTGATGTCTTCCATAGAGATATCTCTTGGAATCATAGCTTGAAATTGAATTGAAAATTACCTTCCACTCAAGACCTTTTGAAGAATGAGCTGTCGTAAGAGCAACACCTTCATACTTCTGATCCATCTTAAGCTCTGTGTTCTTGCCAAAACGTTTGAAATTCTGGATGAACTGAAGCTCAGACGGAAGATCCTCGTTTTCATAGACCTGCTCTAACCATTTCTGGTAGATTTCGTCTACTTTTTCAGGATCCAGTGCCTCGAGCATATCGTGGAATGTTTTCTGCTGGAAATTAAATGCAGCATTGTCTATTCCACTAAATGTTGAGCGAAGCTCCTCTATCTCCTTATTAATCTCATCATCAGTGAGTTCTTCAAGGATTTTGCCATCATACTTCGCTACAAGGTAGTTGAAATATGACTGAGTTGCTTCCGGCTCATAAAAAGCATCTGCCAATGATATTGCTGCCAGAACTCTGCTGTTTTCAATGACCTTTACCGGGGCCATCATTACCCAAGGAATTCCTTCCTTTGAAAATGCGGCTGCAAATTTCATCAACTCCTTTTTAGAGAATGTGATGATTGCAATGTCTTCCGGCTTATAACCATCTCCAAGCAGCTTCTTGATGTTGTCAGCGACGTATTTCTGCTCATCAGGCTCATTGTAAAATCCCCTAACTGAAACAGCTCCGCCAGCGCCTTTTGCTGCAACAAGTGGCTTGTCAATACGATTGACATTAAGCGCAACCAGCTTATTCGCAAGGTCAATTATCTCCTCATATGAACGGTAGTTCTGTGTCATAAGAAGAGATGTTACCGGTTTGCCAAGCTTCTCCTGAAAGTGGATCATGTTGTCAGGATTGGCATTACGGAAACCGTAGATACTCTGGTTATCGTCACCGATTACCATAATATCCTTAACTGTCGGGCAGTCTGCAAAGAGCTTAATGAACTCCATCTGAATGTCTGATGAGTCCTGAAACTCGTCAACAACGATGTGCTCAAATCCAAACTTTGCAAGCTGGTCCGGATGCATATCAAGCACTGACAGTGCCATTGGCTCCTGATCTGCAAATGTAAGCAGTCCCTGTGATGTGAGAATCTGCTCATACTCCTGATACAGGTCTACCAGCTGCTCAATGCTCTGGTCAGACATGTATTTGTATAAGTTTGCAGGTCTAAGGAACTTGTTGGCAAATTCCTCTGTTGCGCCTGGCTGGCTAAAGTCAATTCTGCTTGACTTTATCAGCTTAAACACTTTGATTGCAATTGTAAGTGCACCATACTGGGACTCAACCGCAACATTGTAGTTTAAGCCGTCAACCTTATCACGAGTTATAAGTGGTAGAATTCCCATTGCTTCTCTTGTAGGATTTGTGTCTACAACGATAGGTGTTTTAAGAAATCCTAAATCATTGTAAAATTCCTTTACCAAATCCATTGCAAATGAGTTGAACGTCATGGTAGGGATTTTCTCCGGGTCAATTTCGTAACCTTCCGTCAAGAACGCTCCTGCAAGACGTGTCCTCATCTCTGCTGCGGCTGCGTCTGTGAATGTGATGAGTAAAAACTTACTGAGTAAGTGTTGCACCCATGCGTCCTTCATTGCCTTTGTGATTTCTCTTTTTTCCATAATATTTTGTCCTCCTTTATTTAATTAATTAATTATGAAAATAAGTTTCAGAATAAATATGGATTTTAGACTATGTATACGTAAAAAAAAGACAGCCAAAATGACTGTCTTTTTTTCTGGTTTACTTTACAAACAAGAGATTTCCATTCTCATCCATAAAGAATAGATGGTCTGAAAGCACTTCTTCAGGTCTAACCTCACGGCGGTTTACTTCTCTTATCATCTCATCCCCGTCTGTCATGCATCCTGTTTCATCAGCATGATCTTTGCCAATAAGCAGGCATTCGTGAATGGATGACGGAATGACGTAGCAGCCTCCATGTTCTTTCGCAAAATCTTTTACATTCTGCGAATATAAAACCTTAATAGCACCATATGTCATTAAGGAATTAGTGACAACCATTATGTCACTTTCAGCTTCTTCGAGAAATTCTTTGTAAAGGGCTTCTGAGATATGCAACATCTCCCATACCTCTTTATTTTCCAGCTTTGCTATTGTTGGAAGCATTGGACCAAATGCTTCTGGCATCAGAGCTGTATTGATTTCTGCCTGTCCGTAAAGCAGATATGTTTTGTCTCTGCCCCAGAGATTTTCATAAAATCTATCCAGCTGACCTGTAATATAAACAGAACTCTTCTCTAAAAGAATCCTGTAGCCCATAACAATATCGCCGCACACAGTCGTATATGGGCCTGTTAGACGTTCTTCGTTCTCTTTTCTCTCCTTACTGATAAGAGCCGTAATAATATGACTTCTCGCGAAATCATAATCGGTTATCAATCCTTTTACATAGTCCTGTGTCAAAGTATTCTTTTCGTTATCATTTGCCATAATATTTTCCTCCTTTATTTATATGACATTTAATTAGTTACAGAATAAATATGAGTTTTATAGCATAAAAAAGAAGCCCTGATAAAATCAGAGCCTCTCTTTTGTTTAGCTGGCAAGGAAGTCATCTAAGGAACTTGTCTGTTCCTCTGTTGCAATCTCACTGTCAATATCCTCGCCATTTTCATAGCGGGTTATCATGTCAGCAAGTTCTTCCTCAATGATTGAAACAGTTCTCTGCTTGATTGCTGTCTCAGTTTTGCCTGAGCCTGCGCCTGCGTTAACAATGAAGATACCGTTTCTGGCATCAACGATTGCCTGTTGCTCGTCATTAAGCTTATGCTTTTCTCTTGCCTTTACCTCAAGTTCCTTGGACTTTTCAGGTATTGGCTTGTAAAAACATACTGCATACTTCGGACAGTGTTTGCAGTCACTTTCTTCGTCGAGCTCATCCTTTTCGTAACCAACGGCATACTTATCAAGTTGAGCTTTGAACAAAGTATCAAGTTCTGTCTCTGGCGCCTGAGGAATATTTGTGTAATCCTCAATCAGGCTCCTCGTAGGCGCTGATGAGAAATAGTCATCATTATATGCTGATGCTGAAGTATCCTTCGGCTTTTTCATATAATAATATGATGCTATTACTTTTCTTGTTTCACCTTCCGGTATCAAAGAACGAAGGGCTCTCAATCCCAGATACAGAGGAATTTCGTTATAAACGTTCCTCTTGGCCCTATCAGAAACACCAAGCTTTGGAGTGCCTGTCTTAAGGATTACTCCCTCAAGGTTTGCACCATCATCAATGATGAAATCAAATTTCACATTAATATCCTCAACACCATCAAACTGAGTTTCAACAAATCCTGACAGGTCAATGCTGATGGTTGCATCCGGAAAAGCAATCTTGCAGCTTTTGTGCCTTCGCTCTGATTTGCAGTAACGAAATATCTGCTTGGCAAGATTATGCTCGTATGCTTCTTGCGAAACATCTACGTCGTCGATTTCAACGTAGCTGTCAGCAATAATCTGCTCCAGTTCTTTTACGGAACCAAATTGTAAATCGCCCTTGAGGTAATCTACAATGATTCCTTTCATAATAACTGCCTCATCGAGAAATCTGTTTGCTCTCGACTGAAGTCTCATTACACCGCCTGCATTATTTACACAGGCATTCTTACGATTAAAACTGCTCATAGTTAATGACATAATCAATTCCTCCTTTATATATGTCAATTTATAATTAAATACAGGATAAAAATGGATTTTAGACACAAAAATAAGGCATCTGTTTATCTTGCAAACAAAATACCTTATTTTAAAAGTGCTGATACCATCATGTGTCCAAATGTAGTGAGTTTCATGAATTCTGTCACAATAAATAATGCTGCAACAGTGGCAAAAGCCCAGCGTACACCCATTCTGATTTTCCATAATGTCTCTGATTTTCCAATAATTCCTTTGTATACCCAGCTTCCCATTTTAATTCCTTTCTTAGAATTACACGATCTGCATGCTGCTACAAGATTTTTAGTATCATTTACATTTTCTATTCCAATTTTTTTTGCCAGTTTTCTGGCTTTTTTACTGTATTGCATCTGATTAACTGGAATAATATGATCTACAGTAATATTTTTATAGGTGAATTTTCGCCCACAATAAGCACATCTATATTTTGCCTCAACAGCGGGCTTTGCTACCTTAAAGAAGTCTTTTCGATAATCAGCAGAGCGGGTGAACTGCTCGGGAATCACATCACAGCGAAGTTTTTCCTTTTTGCAGTATAATTCCCATTCCCTGCCATCTTTTTCATCCGTTTTCTTCTCATAGAAGCTCTTATCGCCGGAACGTTTGTTGAATTCAAAGCCAGCCTGTCGCAGAATATATCTGTAATCATATATTTGATTTTTGTCATCAGATATTCTAATGAACACATTTCCTGTATTATCTTTCATTCCGTCTATTGGCGTCATCATTTTCATGTGGCAGGCCTCCTTTCTTCTTAAGCGTTATTATGCTTTCTATAATTTAATGCCATTCTGTGCAAGAAAATTATTGATTTTATACATATTGTAATAAGCATCCTCTCTCTGTTCCGGTGCCAGTGAATAATGCGCATAGTCAAGAGGCGTTGGAAAACTTATTGTGCAGATATTCTTGAGTTTATTCTTTGTGAGAAATTCATTGCTTGTTTTCTTATCAGCAAAATAACTGTAAAGCTCATCCACATTTTTAAATCTCTTTTCGCTAGTAAACAGCGCATGCTGCATAATGATTCTTGCTTTATCATTTCCATCAGGTGCATCAAAGTATTTCTTTGGGAATGATTTTCCTGATTCAAGCACCTTTTTATATCTCAGAATGATAAGGTCTCTGTAATTAAACAGTGAGCCCACTTCATCTGGATAACAGAGCTTTGCCATGTAAAAGTAATCTCTTTTTGAAAACTCAGGCGGATAATCAATTGCTGAATATGCTTTTGCCAGTTTTGCTTTATCAATTACATCCTTTGACAGATAATTGATAATTTCAAGCGGTGTCCACTGAACAAGCTTTTCAAAGAAATATTTAAACAAAATGATTGCACGTTCATTTTTTACTACTGCTGAACATCCGTTAAAATAAGTCTTTGGCATGTTTTTGTTTAAGCGCAGACATCTTTCATAGTCCTCAACCATAGCAAGATTGAATGATGATAATGTTGTAAAATCAGTCATTGAAAAACTTCCCTTTCTTTTGTATTAAGAAAATATCCTAAACACAGGATTTTTTATATTTTATAGTACTTTATGCTTGTATTATAGTACTGTGGTCACAAAATTCAATATAAAATATTATCTGTCTATATAATATTTAAAAAGCCGAATTTGTCCAAAGAAAAACCCGGCTTTTTTTTAAATTATTTAAGCCATTTTGCAAATTTCGTTTTGTCCATGGTGCTTAAGATGTACCAAGTTTTGTGGTCCTTATCCCATCTGGCTCCAAGTGATTTAACCTCATCTTTGTCATCAAATGGCACTTTAATTGCTATTTTCTTTGCATTTGCTGCGCTTGCTGGCATTTTTGTGTTACCGTCTTTGGGGATCCATTTGCTGAAAGTGTTTTTGTCCATAGTGCTTAAGATGTACCAAGTTTTTCTGTCCTTATCCCATCTGGCGCCAAGACTCTTTACGGCGTCCTTATCTTCAAATGGCACATCCAGTCTGATTTTCTTCACAGTCTTTGCATTTGTAAGCCATTTTGCAAACGGTTCAGTAGATCTTCCTTTAGGCACGAACCACATTTTGTTTTTCATATCAAAGAAAGCACCGAGCTCTTTTACCTTATCCTTATCCTCATATGGAACATTCAGGTATGCTTCTGCTTCCACTTTTTTCTGGCCAGGCTTTTTCTTGGTTTCAATGTTAAAAGTCTTTATGTATGCAGAAAAGTCATCTGAAATAGTCATATTCTTGATGTCGTTGACTTTATTTCTTACATACTCATGGATTTTATTCTGATACTCATTTGGATTAACTTGTCCTTTTACAATTCCATTCAAGCCTTCTTCCCACTGTGCTGTAATCTTTGGGTTTAACAGCTCGGGAATGGAATTTTTAATGATTTCATAAATGGCAATACCTGTATCAGTTGGTGTCATTATCTGAGTTTTCTTGTTAATGCTTATATAGCCTATGTCATCCAGTTTTTTTATGATTGCTGCTCTTGTTGATGATGTTCCAATTCCACAGTCTTTGAGCACACCCTTTAAAGTCTCTTCTTCAAGAGAATTGCCTGCGTTCTCCATTGCTGTAATCATTGAACCTGATGTATAACGATTTGGAGGCGTTGTTTCTCCTGCAAATAAAGCTATCTGACATGGGAACTGCTGCCCCGGCTGTAATGACTCAACTGCTGCTGGAAGCTTGCTGCTGCCATTTGGGATACCTGTAAGCGCCATATAACCCGGATCAATGAGTGTTGAGCCACCTGCATAAAAACGTTCTCCGCCACAGTTCTCAACAAGCTCAACCTTTTTATATACTGCTGGCGGCATAAATATTGCTAAAAATCTTGATGCAATCAGATAGTAAATAGACTGGTCAATATCTGACATCGCAGAAAGTGCTGACAAGTTCTGTCCGGTCGGAATAATTGCATAGTGGTCTGAAATCTTACTGTCATCAACATATCGTTTACTGCCAATAATTGATGTTGGATCGCCTGCAAGAATTTTGTTTGCAACATCTGTATACTTCGGAAGTCCCGACAATCCTGAAACGTTTCTGCCGATTTCCTTTGCAACTGCTGTTGATAATACTCTTGCATCGGTTCTTGGATATGTAGTAAGTTTTGCTTCATAAAGTCTCTGTGCCGTCTGTAATGTCTGGTCTGGAGAAATATGAAACAGCTTTGAACACGTACTCTGTAAACTTGCAAGAGAAAACAGCTGATCTGCATACGAGTTCTTATTTTTAATGTCAAGATTTTCTATTGAAAGTGTTCTTGGCAGTCCGGCGGCAAATTTCTCAGCATCCTCTTTGTTTAAAAATCCATTATTGCCATACATGTTGCTGTGCGGTTTTTCAGGACTTACTTTCCATTCTGCCTCGACATAGCCGTCTCCTACTGGGATACGTGATTTTACTTTGAAGAATTTTGTTGCGACAAAGTTTTTAATTTCTCTTTCTCTTTCCACAACCATTCCCTGTACACAGGTCATAACTCTGCCTACTGCAATTGAACCCTTAAGCCCAACGCTTTCCTGATATTTACATGTAAGCGCTCTTGAAATGTTGATACCTGTTGAATAATCCTCAATTGCACGGATAAATCCGCTTGCAGACATGTTTGTATATGCAGACAGCGGTTTTGCTTCTCTTATACCTTTTCTGATTTCATCCATTGTCTGCGAATCAATCCATACAACAAGTTCTTTTGCGTTTGGATTGTGTCCAGCCATCATTCTGATAAGCATCTGTATGTAAAGTCCTTCTCTTGCAGAATCACCAGCATAATAGATTGCGTCAATGTCTGGCCTGTTATAGAGTCCCTTTATCACGTTGAACTGGTCTTTTGTGTTTGGGAGTGTTTCATATAAATATCTCTGCGGAATGAATGGCAGATCATCAAGATTCCAGTTTTTATATGCCTCATCATATTTTTCCGGATAAGACATTGTGACAAGATGTCCTACTGCCCATGTAACAATCCATTCATCACCTTCAAGATAACCGTCATATCTTAATAATTGTGTATTTAAAGCTGCTGCATAGCTCATTGCAACCGATGGCTTCTCAGCAATAATTATTTTTTTGTGAGTTTTAGGAAATGTTGAGTTAACATTATTATTTGTGTTGTTCATGATATTTTTTCCTTTCTTTACTTAGGTAAACAAATATGCAAAGGTGCTTAGTATGGTTTTTGAATGATTAAATAATTGTCTCTTTTTAGAATGCTGATAAATTCAGTTGCAATGTTTTCACCATAGCCATAGCCTTCAAATTCTTCTATCAATGATTCTGTGGGTTCTTCTTTACAGTTATAACCTAAGATATAATGTAATGTCCGCAATTGTTCTGTGCTCAGAGTGTTGAGTTTTTCTTTTATAAGCAGTGGAATCCAAATAAGAAGTTCATTGCGTTCATTATCAAAAGAGACATTTATCTCTTTTAAATTATGTTTATTTTTCATAGATATTTCCTTTCTGTGGAGGATCTTCTATATAGTATTCTGATGATGCACCAGAGTTGAAGCTATCGTCAAAACAATCAGCATGTTTCATTAGTGCTTTATGTGAAATTTCTATTTGCTCTAATTCAAGACCACATGGATCATCTTTACATGGTACTAAGGCATAACTTTTATAAGGTTCTACTTTAATACCTTTTGCAGTTTGATGCAGACGAATCCAGAATCCTCCTTTTTTTGATAATTCGACTGCTATATTATGTTTATTTCGCTCTGATATCTTTTCATTTGTCTTCACTTCGAATGCAAGTCCTTTTACCATTCGACCTTGATATTGGAATTCTCTGCATTCAAAATCATATCCTAATATTAAGTAACTCATTAAAATTCCTTTCTGCGGGAGTCTGTTTAAAGACTCCCATCCTTTCTACATCTCTTTACTAAAACTTGTTTACCATTGTATCTATGACGTTGTTCCAGTCTTTCTGAAGCTGTCCTGTGACTGCCGAAAAATCATGCTGTGGCAGGAATAAGATACTGTAACCATCCATCGCTGCCTCAATGTCTTTCTGACGTTCTTTGTCTGTCACATGATTAAATACAAACAGCCAGTCATATGCCTGATTTTCTTCTTCTGAAATAAACTTTGCTACATTTCCAAGATCTTCATATGTAACGGTCATAATATTGAGGTCAGCTCTTAACATATCTGAATTGTCAACAGCATTGGATCTTACATTCTCGTATGGTCCGCGGTCGTAAACAATAAGTCCGCTTTTATATGCTTCAAAACGGTCTTCTTCCGTGCTGATAGCTTTAACCAGATAATCATCTGGCAGTGAGGCGTTGTTGTCAGCTCTGTCAATGTAAACTTCTCTGTTATATCTGTTAGCAAGAGCTACTGCTAATGAACCAGCTGTGTAACTTGCTCCGCATCCGTGTCTAAAACTTGTAACAAATACTGAAATATGGCCAGAGAAATTGTTTTTAAGCTTTCTTGCACGTCCATGATTTTTGTCAGAGAATTTAGGCATTTTAATCAGTTCTTTGAGCGATGGCTTTTCTGATGTTTCCTTTTTGAGCCGCTTCATTTCAGCCTTTTCTTCTCTTTCCATACGAAGCTGTTCTTTCTTTGCTTTCTGCTCAGCAAGTTTTTCTTCCCGTTCAGCCTGCAGTTTTGCCATTTTTTCCTCATGTTCACGTTTCTGCTGTTCAAGTTTTTTCTGTCTTTCGGCTTCACGTTCAGCTTTTAATCTGGCATCTTCTTCAGCTTTTTCTTTCCGGCGGGCTTCTTCTTCGGCTTTTTTCTTTTCAGCTTCTTCTTTTGCTTTTGCCGCTGCTTCTTCTTTTTCCTTTTTCCTTCTTTCAGCTTCTATGGCTTTCTGCTTTTCAGTTTCTTCTTTTTCTTTTTTACGTCTTTCCTCATCTATAGCTTTCTGACGGGCTCTTTCTGCCGCTTCTGCAGTTTCCTTTTTCTTACGTTCTTCTTCCTGTTTTTTCTTTAGCTCTGCCTGTTTCTTTAGTTCTGCCTGTCTTGCAGCTTCTTCTTCAGCTTTTTTCTTTTCGGCCAGTTCTTTTTCAGCCTGTTCCTTGAGCTGCTTTTGACGTGCTTCTTCTTCAGCAGCCTTTTTAAGCTCTTCCTGCCTCTTGAGTTCTTCCTGTCTGGCTTTCTCTTTTTCCTCAGCTTCTGCTTTTGCTTTAGCTTCAGCCTCTTCTTTTTTACGACGTTCTTCTTCCTGCTTTTTCTTTTTCTCAGCAGCTTTTTCAGCAGCTCTCTGTTCCTTTTTACTAAGTTCAACTGCTATTTCCGGAGCTGGAACATCTTCAAAATCATCAAAGCTTCCAAACTCATTTGCTTTTACATGATATTTTTCTTCTGCAAGACCTGCTTCTTCTCCCTCAGGTTCAGTTTTAACTGGGGGATTTTGAACAGGAATACTTTCTTCTGCTTTTTTATCTTTTTTCTTCTTTCCAAATAAGCTACCGAAGAAACCTTTCTTTTCTTCTTTAATTTCTTCCTTTTTGAATGGAAGCGCATCATAAGTCCAGTCTTTGTGATATACTGGATCAACAATGCCTTTTCGTCTTAAAGTGAGTCCAAGTTTTACAGCCAAGTCATATGGACATACCATTTCCTTTTTATTTGAAACGGCAATGCATGTGTATCCGTTGTTCTTAAATTCCTGAAATTCTTCCTTGCTTGCGCCGCTTAAAATAAGTTCGCATTTTGCATTTGATTCTGTAAGATATTCTCCAATATCTGAAATATTTGAAACATCACCTGATGTGCACAAATAAAGCATGTCATAACTGTTATCAAACTTCTGGAAAATAGTTACCTTGCCAAAATCATAAATTAAAATATCTTCTGTTGGTTCGGTCATACATCCCTGCGGATAAAAATGAATGTTGTTAAATTCAAATGAACCGTCTTCGTTCTTTTCTACTTGTACGTTTGCATACTGGGGTTCCAAAACCGTATCTGGTTCAATTACTGCAACAGAGTTATCTCCTCCAGCAATATAATTGGCAGCATGTATTGCGAAACTGCTGCATCCTGTATGGTCTTTTAATGAGAAAAATCCTATCTTAACTAAAGACACTTTTATTACCTGCCTTTCTTTATGAATGTATATATATAATCTTTAAAAATTCGATTTTGTCCAAACTAAATGGCAAAATTCTCTCAAATTAATATGGATTTTAAAGATTTGCGCAAAAAAAAGAGCAGTTAACCATAACTACTCTTCCTTTTTTATTTACCTTTCCGCACATAAAATTTACATTGCAGCATCCAAAGCAGCTCTTACTTTATTGAGAGCAGTCTGCTTTATGTATGAGACAGATGATTTGCTCATTCCAATCTCATCAGCTGCCTGTCGGACTGTTATGCCGTTTATAACAACAAGATTAATCACTTTCTTCTCATTGTCATTAAGCTGTTTGATAACTTCTCTTGCTTCTGCAATAGTTTCTTTGTCAACAGCTATTTCTTCCGGGGTCTTAACAGTTGCAAGTGCTTTAGGCGAATACGTTTTATTTGTATCGCTGTCACTCTTTTCATCCATCATTACGTCCAGTGATGCAGGAATGAATGGATTTGAATCCTTATTTAAGGCTTTGTATTTAAGCCTTGTTCTGTTTGACAGCTTAAGTCCGCCAGCAGAGTATTTCTTGTTTAATTCCACCATTACACGGTACTTGATGGCAGAGTAAACATAGTTGCTCTTGTCGGTAAGGTTCTTTCTCTCCGGATGTGCTGCGTAGTCATTGAACACTGCAAGTACTGCAAGACAGCACTCTTGAAAGACGTCGTCGTATTCGATACCGTTTGAAGAAAAACTCTTGTAGACACCTCCTGTGATTTTATGTAACAGATTCGGCTGTTCCTCAATAAATGCCCCGCTGACTATTCCTGATGGCTGATTATTTTCAATCATCTGTAAGTAGTCAATCAGTTTTTTATCTTTATTCATAATCATTACCTCCTTTATTTGCTGATATATGAATTAATTGAAAAGTTCCATATAATAAAGATGGGTTTTGGTAAATGAACACTAATAATTTTTTATACAAAAAAAAGAGACACATGAAAAATCATGTGCCTCTGCGGTAAAAGCTTTTATGACTCTTTTACCTTGACAGCATACTGCTTGCCATCTACGACCTGAACATCGAATGTTACATCTGCATTTGTATGAAGAGTCTTGAAAGACTTATCTGACTCAATTGCTGAAAAATGAACGAAATAATCCTGTCCATCCTCTCCTGTTACAAATCCATAGCCCTTGCGGTTGCTAAACCATTTTACTTTTCCTGTCATTTCTTTTAATTCCTTTCTTTTCTTATGCGGACCGTTTTTCTTCAGCCCTGCACATATTTATGTAAGCGAGTCCAATCAGCTGCGAATCTGAAATATCGTCCTGACTGATCCCGGTTTTACCAATTGACCACTGTTTAAGTTCTTCTCTCTTGCGCGGCACCTTTTCGCCAGCATCTTTTACGAGAGAATGCCACTGGGATGGTGTAAATTCCCAGAATGTTGTATTATGCATCATTGCCCATGTTTCTACTGTTGCGATAGTTCTCTGCAACAGCTTATATGTTTTGATATTTTTTTTAAACGGAACATCTTCTATGACAATAATGTCAGGTTTTATCCTGTCTAAAAATCCAAGCAGCGTTTCTCTCATGTACTGGGTGTGATCTTTATATTTCTGCTTGTCATAAAAAAATCTGTCCTGTTCTGCGATTTCTGCATTATGCCATATTGTGTAGCCTGTTGATGCTGTTGCTGCATCTATTGATACCATTACGCATTTTTTGTTTGTGCCCATATATGTTACCTCACATTTTTTTTCTATATTCTTATCCTACAATCACATTTTCGATGCCATAGTCTTCTCTCAAAGCTGCAATTATAAGCGGATAATCTTCATCATCATCTATGCTTAGTGATTTTATAAAGGATATAGCGCCTCTTTTTTCCACCTTATCAAGTACAAAAGTGTATTCTTCATCAGCATTTTCAACTGGAGTTAACTGTCCGATAAACTCGCATGAATATCCATACTCCATTGAAAATTCTATATCGTTATATCCTAACCGGCATGTTTTATGGAAAAAGTCTTCCGGCTTAAATTTCTTGTCTGTACTTACTGTTATCATAGCAAAAACCTCTCTATATTAAATTATTAATTCCCCACAACGTTATTGTTACTACATATGCTGCACACAACATATACGGACAGAACGCTTTTGGAGTCTTAAGATTTATTCCTTTCTTCAAATTACCTTCTTTTGCATTAATTGTTACCATCATTATTGCTGCCACAAACGATACCAGACACCAGTACATAATTGCTGATTCAATTGCTGCAGTTGTTAATGTTGAAATAAGCTTCAGATAACAGCAGTTTCCAATTAAATATGAAAATAAAATATCTCCACTGTTATATCCGTTTACAAAATATACTGCTGCTGCTAACAACAGCATAACCAAGGTGAAACATGAGAAATGTTTCAGTGTAATGCTTTCACAGATAACCGATAGTGGCACGAGTATGTATATATATCCAAAGCTTACAAGTTGTGTCTTCTTATCAGTAATAGCTGCAATTTGCATATATGACATGCATATAATAAGGAAGATACTCGTTACAATATTTGTATTCATGATTACTGGAAATGAAATAACTGCTTTTATTGCCAGCCATATAAGTTCTTTTTTATTTAAGGTAATGTTAAAATCCTTATCATTTTTTATGCCATGTACGCCGTATGTTATAAGGCCTGCATACAAAACCGCTGAAATTACATTGTTCACAATATTCAATCTTATCTCATCTACATATTCACATCAGTAGACATTCCTTTACTGTTTTTTAGAAGTTTGTAAAAACCTTACATAATATATATGGATTTTAAAAACGAACAGCAATAAAAAAAGACATCCTTTTTTGAATGTCTTTTTTTTGCTGCTTTATTTAGTGCTATCTGCGGCTTCTGTACCTTCTACATTTTCTGTTGCTTCTACATTTTCTGTAGACTCAGTGTTCTCTGTAGCTGGCTCTGCTGTCTTTTCTGTTTTTGCAGGAATGATAACTGATGCTGCATCTTTCTGGTTAATATCCTTCTTTACCATAAGAAGATCTCCCTGACTGATAGCGTTCTTGAAGTTTGCTGCATCGTCTTCATCAAGCTTAACTAAAAATGTTGAAGCTACTGTTGCCTGATCTGCGCTGTCAATTTTTGCATATGATGAATCATAAGCGTTTTCGATATATACATTTTCTCTTGCAAGCTGATATGTTACTACATCATTAGTTGTTACAGAAGTGTAAATATCAACAATGTCTCCGCCACGGATTGTACCATTAACAGAGTTTTCTGCTGAGCCTGCTGCAAATGTGAGACTTACAGGATTCTTAAGATCTCTTGTATCCTTTGTTTCGTAGTATCTGTCTGATGTTAGAATTTCTCCGGCAGCAACATTTGTAAGAAATTTTCCTTCAATGCTCTTAATATCTGTAATTGTTGATTTCGTAACAAGATCTGAATTTACATTTTCCTTCTTGAAGTAGTTTTCTGCATTATCTTTTGTGATAATAGTTCCCTGAGGAATATCAGCAGAAGCAATCACTACTGATGTTACATTTTTATCTGTAAGAATATATGACTCTACGAATGTAAGTCCTGTCCAGCCAATGATTGCTACAAGAATTGCAACAAGTGCTTTTGTAAGCGACTTATTCATTGGCTTTTTTTCTGTACGGGAACGTGTTTTTCCTTTTTTAAAAGCCATGTTTTATTTCCTTTCTGTATGTTTCTTTAACTAATACATATTATTTTTAAAGAAATACAGCCACCGGATATAGCGGCTGTATTAAAATAATACTATCTTAGTTGCCAGAATCAAAAATTGCACTCATTTTATCTGAAAGCTGCTTCATGATGGAATTATCTCCATAGTTTGTGTCTGAGTTACTTATCTGAGTCTTACCTGTTAAAATCCATGTTACGGCCCACTTAACGATCATAACGAGCGCTACGATAACTACCATGAAGATTACCTTACTGATAATATCTGAGTCTCCATTTTTCTTTGCAAAGAGTTTATCGCATACAGCGTCCTTTGCAAGATCCATTCTGATTTTTGCATTTACCATTGTCTTGTCTAATGTGTTCATTTCTTTTAATTCCTTTCTTTTACATAATATTTATAGTTTATTATTTTACCAAAGTGTTAATATGTTATAATACTGGTGCCCTGATATTGACTTCGTTTCGCATGACATTTCCTCCTGACGTTTCCTTAAAGTACTTGATTTTCAGTGTTTTCATTTTTCAAAACATATATGGGTTTTAAAAAATTACACTAATATTTTCATTAATCTGTTAGTGTTATTTTTTTTGCCGCAATATATATGGATTTTAAAAATTTACACTAAAATTCTTTTGTCTGTGATACACTTTTTATTGAAAGATTATTTACCCGATTCACATCAGAGTTTGTATTTGCAAACAGATTTGGCAGTCTTAATTCAAACGAAAATGTTGCGCAGACTGTTGGTGATGGTTTTGATATATCTATTCCATCAGTTTGTACTTCGTCTTCTGTCGCCTGTTTTTTTGTAACGGTTAGCCCATCGAAAGCATTATTTTCATTATTTTTAACAGCGTTAAGCTTTACGGCGCTTATTTCTCCGGTAACGGTATAACATACCCAAATTCTTTTTGTTTGCGAGTATTCATAAATTTTAAAATTGTCCAGTTTGAAATTTTGTGCTCCCAAAGAATTTGCTGCCCAGCCTACATTTCCACCAAAAAAGCTGTCTGTTTCTGCAGATTTTAATCCCATAGTGCTTATAAGACTTTTTGCATATAAATTCAAATGTTTATATACTTCGTTCTGTTCTGTTATATTGGCTTTGTAATTGTTACTTTCTCCATTTGGATTGTTAAAATCTGTTGAGCCTATACAGTACAAATCTTTGTGATCTTTTCCATATTTATCAAGATCTACTGTTACAGCAGCCATTGTTGCCATATCTGCATCATCTTTCATATTAATCTTTAATGTTTCTATTGCTTTCATGTAATAGCTGAAGAAAAATAAAATAAACAGTAGAAATACCATAAAGATTGCACCTATCATAGTAGAAAGGCCTTTTTTCTTCTGTTTTAATAGCATAAGAACTCTCCTTTCTACTGTTTTGATGTTGATTCCAGATGAATTGTCATTTCTGATATTTTATTTTTAAATGATCCTATTGCGAACATATCAAAATCAGTCTTTTTATAAACCTTGATATTTAGCGTTACCGGATTTCCATAACCAGCTTCGGCAACAGTTGTATCTGTAAACGCATTATTAAACTCGGTATTGTCATGAGTATCGTTCTTACATGCATCACTTGTTCCATAAAAACCTTTATCCTTCAATCTGTTTATCAGCTCAGTTTTCTCTGTTGTTGTAAGATATCCATCTGTTTCCATTTTTAACATAGATTCTCTTGCGATACCATTCAGATCGTTTTTAGTCTGAATCGCTGAATTCGTATTAATTGTCCATACTAAAAGTGTTACTGCCATAAAAATGAAAATTAAAAGAGGAAGAATTTCATCAATAGATGCTGTTTTCTTTTTTCTAAATTGTTTTAACATTTTTATTCCTCCTTTGCTTCTACTTCATAATGTCGCCAAGCGATTCCACAAGCTGATAACCTGTTATATAAATAATAAGTGCAGAAATTCCTACGAAAAATGCAATGTTCATCATTTTTGTCTGTCGCTGCATTTTTATCTTTTCCTGTTCTGTTCGCAGTTTATTAATATCTTCAATCTGTTTTGATACATCATCCAACATATTTGCAATCTGGCCTGTTCGCAGTGACTGCCTCAGAATAACTGTCAGGTTATCAATCTGTTCATTATTAAATCTAGCGTTGAACAATTCAACTGAGTCTTCAAGAGTGAGTTTTCTTGAAAGGATGTTATTATTAAGCTCTGTGAGTCCTGCTTTTAAACGTCCGTTTGTTACAGAACGCTGGCATTCAACAAGTGAATCTGAGATAAATACTCCAGCTTTTGCATTAAGTTTCAATATTGTATAAATTGATACAATATCATCCTGCATAGCCTCATTATCTTTCTTGTCTTTACTGTATATCATAAAATTTGGTATCATAAAACCGAGAATGAATGCTACAAGTGCACCTGTCAGTTTCCAGACAAGTCCCGGTGCAAATATCAAACATGCTAATGCAAGTGCTCCTCCAATAACAATTTTTTCAAGAATAAATGTTGATGCATCCAGTGCATAATCATTTCTGTGATACAATACACCCATTTTTGAAAGATAACCGTTAATACGTTCTCTGTTAAACAAATCACTTTTTGATTTTCCAATAGCATTGTCAACAGCTTCCTTTGACAGGGCAACAAATTTTGACTTATGATCAAGTCCAAACATTACCGCACTGTATCCATAAGCAATTACTATTGCGAGAAATACATATTTTGCGATTTTTACGAATGTAAATAAATTCATTTTTATCCCCCTATCTGCTCTGTTTCATGAGCTTCATAATTTCAATTAGAATAATAAGTAGAAGTCCTGCAAGAATTATTTGACCCGGAAGCGTATGAAATACAATATTTATTGCATTATCAACCATTGTTCCTACCATATAAACCATTACTACTCCCGCAATAGCAAGAATTACTGTTTCAAAAAGAGCATTCTTTATGATATTTCTTTCTTCTTTTTTAAACATAATGTATGCTCTGATTGATTCACGGTTGTCTTCTATTACTTCTGAGTAATTTTCATTATGAGTTGCGCATGATTTAAGCGAATTTAAAATCTGTTTAAGTTTCTTATGATTTGCTTTATCTGCCATATGTTTTAGTGCCAGCGGAACATTTCCATCAGTTTTTATTTCCGAATAACACTCTTCTGTCATTGACCTAAGTGGATCCTTTAAATATGGCGCTGTTCTATGAAGCATCTCACCGATTGTATTTTCTGATGAACTTACATTATCAAGCATATTGATGAACTTAACTATCTCATTCTCAGTGTTAATGTAATTACGGTTGATTGAAACCTGCATATATACAAATACAAGTATTCCCATAATTGCTGCCGCACCAAGCGAAATAATTGCAGCTTTTGTTATAATAAAAACAATAAGTCCAGTTATTCCACAAAGCAGAATTATTGTAAGAATAAAGTTGCTGGCATTAAGTTCTGGAAACTTATTCTTAAGACCTGACTCATTGAGCATTTTTGTAAGTTTATACATTCTCGAGTCATCTTCAAAATCTCCTTCAAGCAGTGATCTTTTTCTGTATTCTTCATTTCTTAACTCTTCCTGTTTCTTTACATCATTCTTGAACTTTGCCATTTTCTTTGCAAACCAGTTATGGTTTATCAAATATGTTACAATCAAAAATACTGCAATAAATACGAGAATGAATGTTCCGGCATGCATATATGCCAACATTTTGTTTGTACTCATTAAAGTATCAAACAGCGTTTTGATGAGTTCCATGCTTATACCTCCTTATTGTGTTCTTTGTTATATTTCTCCATAATTTCAAGGTATTTAGCTTTTTCCGGATGATCTGCATCAAAGATTGTATCGTAAATGAACTCACCGTTTTCATCAATTCCTCTTATTTCTGAAATCTCCTGAATTTTATACTGTTTCATAAAGATTACAACCTTCATAGCTGAGAGCATTTTGATTACTTCATGCCTATCATAACGTGTTGCACGGACAATGTAATCGACAAGCTTATTCATACCTTCTGTTGAACTCTGTCCATGAGAAGAAGTCCAGCATTTATGTCCTGTATATACAGCGTTCATGAATGATTCAGCCTCATCACCCTTAATCTCACCGATTACGTAATAATCAAGGTCGGTAAGAAGGCCATTGGTACCAATCTTTTTGAGGTCGTAATTTATCTTGCCTTCGCCCTGAGACGCAACAATATGCTCAAACATAATATCCGGATGAATATTTGAGAAAAGTTCATCTGCTTCCTGAATAACTGCTGCTGAATTGTCAAATGGAATTTTATCAAGCATCGCATTCATAAGTGTTGATTTTCCTGATGCGCCTTTTCCTGTAAACAAAATTCCTGAATATTCTTTTGCAATCATTTTGAGGTATGGGATCATATCCCCCGGAATCATGCAGTTTTCTTCTTTTGTAGTAAGCAGCTCCAGATTTTTCTTATTCTTAAGAATCTTTCTGATATGTACTATTGGATAACCTGATGAATTGATAACTGGGCCTGTAATATTAAAACGAAGTCTTGCCTTATCATTTCCGGTTACATCTGTAAATTTAAGTATTGCATTAACATCTGTAAGAGAAACCTTATTCTTTGCACAGATATTGTCAACAAACTTAATGTAATCAGATTTATTCTTAAACCTAACATCTGTTCCAATTCTCTTGCCGCATCGCTTTAGTCTGATATTTCTTTCGTTGTAAATCTTAATATCTGAAATACGATCATCATTGAGAAATTCTTCAATAATGTAATATCCCCAGATCCATTTAGTGAGCTGTCTCATTGCATCTGTAATCTGTTCTTCATCTGTTGAATACGCATGGAGTTCGTCATGAATAAGGTCGAGGAATTCTTCCTTTGAAATATTTCCTGACTGGATATTGGTCAAATATTTGTTTCCCGGAGCACTGGCTATTTCCATTGCTTTTTCAAACAAGTCACCGTCATATCGTTTTTCAATTGCTTCTGTCTCATCTGTCTGTTCTACTGGTTCATACTTTTTTCTAAATAAAGACATTTCTTTTCTGTGACTGCATATGCAGTACTCTCCTTTCAATTAATCTGAAATTTATATGGATTTTGCAAAATAACGGTAAATATCATTGATTTTGCTGGGATTAATATGGATTTTAGAAAATAACACAAAAAAAAGAGACTGGACTTATTCCAATCTCTAACGCTTATTAATAGGTAGAAACTCTATTTTACAAATATCATTTCTACCATATTTTCCTTGCCCGGCAAGGGTCTGGCAGCAATAAATGTTTCACCACTGCTCTCTTTAAGGTCGATATAAAAATCAACCTCATGCTTAAAAACTTTCATTTTGTACATATCTCATCCTCCTTTTTTTTGTACGAAAATAATCAAAATAAATATGGAGTCTGCACAAAAAGTAAGAGAGAATTATCTTTTTAGATATTCTCTCTTTGAAGTGTTATTCTACGAATTTGTTATAAACCATAATCTTTGAAACGGCTGATTTCCACTCAGGATGGGCGTTTGATACATCGCCTGACTTTGCAACTCCGTTTAACTTCTCTGTTTCTACAATAAATTCAGAGCAGCATCCTGATGCTACGGTAAATACATGTTCCGGATCAGTGTGTTCATCGGATTTTGTATCTCCCATAACACAGTGGATGACCGTACCGTTTTCAAGAATAAGGTCTATGTATTGTCCTATTCTTGCACCAAAAGCTGTTCCTACAGCTATACAGTATCTTCCATTAATCATTCTTATTCCATCATCATTATTTGTGTAGGCGACCGTGTTCTGAAGCTTATATTCATAAGTTCCTGTTGAAGTAATTGTCCTATAGTCCATATATGTTTTCTGTCCGTGATACGTTGGATAAAACGGAATCAGACTTGTGACAGGAGTTTCTACATTATCTGAGAAGCTTGACAATGGCACATATCCTGTCTGGTCATTTACTGTAACCTGTATTTCCGATGTAGACACCATGCCTGACACCTGTGCGGCATCATTATAGTTAAGAGTGAATAAAGGCTGCGTCATCTCTTTATCCGCATATACCTGACAGTAATTATTTGCATAAAGTACTGGTCCTGACCATTTAATCGCCTGCGATGATGCAGCCTCTGTAACCACTGGTGTATCATTTTGTTCGATACTAACCTCATGTTCATTATCTGCATCCAGAAATCCCGTATTCGGATGTGTTGATGTTATATAATCCTCATTGTGCAAGAATGAAGCAATCATCTCCTGTGTAGCACATGCTTTTGTAAATCCTTTGAAATCCGGCTGTGGCATGTCCTTTTTGGGGGCATAAGCATTTCCATACAAAACCGCTGTTAATACAATCAGAGACACTGACTGCATGATTTTCTTTTTGTTTATCATAAAAATTACCTTTCATATATTACAAATTTGTTACAATATATATGGATTGTGCAAAATACACACAAAAATACCCGCAGCGAAACCGCGGGTTTTCTTGGTCATTTCCACGTAGCGAGTTCTCTCTTATACTTTGGATTCCTTAAAATTTTCAATGCCTGCGCCTCAATCTGTCTGATTCTTTCCCGGCTGACACCATATGACTGTGCAATTTCTTCAAGAGTTTCTATTCTACAGTTATCAAACCCAAAACGCCTTTTAATCACATCAATCATACGTTTTGTCTGCTCAACGCTTCTATTTGATTTTGCTGATGTTTTATTGTTGGCTTTTGAAAGAATTTCAATAATACGGTTTTGAAACTGGTTTACTTCTACTTTTTCAAAATCAACATTTCCTTTTGGATCAGGAACTATCTCTCCTACTTCAGTATCTCCCGGCTCTTCGGAGCCTTTGCTCATCGTACAGTCGAGAGAAATATAATTAGACTGACAGTCTATAATAATGAGGATATTTCTGACCTTTTCTTCCGATACATTAAGTTCCTTTGCAATATAATCTACAGGAGCATTGTTATCATGAGTCTGTCCCCACTTTCTCTGGGCCTTTTTAACTTTAATAATAAACTCATGAATATGTACAGGCTGTCTTATCAGGTCATTATCATTTGCGATTGACCTTGTGCATGCCTGATTAATCCACCAGTATGCATATGTGGAAAATTTATATCCCGTAGTGTAATCATATCTGTCAATTGCCTTGAGCAGACCTAATGATGCCTCATCAATAAGATCTATTGGCTCCATATGCTTCAAATTTTTATAATATCTTTTTGCTACATAAACTACGAGACGAATATTTCTGCTAAATATTTCATCTTTAAGCTGCTTCTTTTTGTCTTCTGATTCTGTTTCGCTTAATTCTTTAAAGACTTGTTTCTCTTCCTCTTCTGTAAAAGGCTGCCACTTTGACATTTCATACATGTACATGGATAACGGATCATTAATTCTTGAATCAATAACGTCATTTACATCTGCTTCTTTTATAAATTCATCAACTGCTTTATTTACGTCTTTTTCATCTATATTTGTGTTTAATGCCATAAGCTCATCTATTGTTGCCATAATAAATATCTCCTTCGTAATGTATCAAAATAGATTTGATACGCTATTTACTTTTATAATATTTAAAATGTTAATTTTGTCCAAAAGAGTAACTTATTTTTGTGAAATTTTGATATTGATTTTTATAAAAAAAGAGAAACTGTACAAAAATACAGTTTCTCTTTTTGTTTAGGCCACAATTCTTTTTTTAAAATTAGAAATCTCTTCTTTCCATGCAATCTCCCACATTTCAAGATTATTAAGAACAGCGTTTCTGACTGCCTCGTTATCTTTACTATCGGCAACTATTTTGTCACCCATAGCAACGACATTCTGCCAGTCCTCATCTGTCATTTTTAGAAGTCCTTTGTTTTCAATGTAAACATCCATCTCAAGAAGCTTCCTTTTGGTCCAAATAGTCTGTGCTTCGTTCATACTCAATTCCTCCTTTATGCATGATTCTGATATACCATAAAGGTGGATTTTGATTGTGCAGAAGAAAATCATTCCGCATTTTCATACTGGTCCATATTATTTCTATGTTCAATTTCATAATATACAATCTGATTTTCGTTCGCAGGTTTCATTCCCAGTTTCTGTGCTCTCTGTTTAATCTCATCCAGATTAATCCCACTTGTAAGTTCTTTGTATCTGGCATCATTGTCAGCTTTTAAATCTGCTATTTTACTTTCCAGTGCAGCGTTCTGCTTACTGAGAATAATTGCAGACGATTGAATTTTTATTAAGCTGACTGCTGCGCATACTGCTACAACGAGTGCTACAGTATATGCAACAAGTGTTCCTTTTCCGATAGTCATTGCCCGCTGTCTATTTCGTCTGATAGCCTGTCTATAAGCTTTCTGTTTTTCGGATTTCTTCTATATTTTGTTTGGATGGAGTATTTTGCGGGGAAGATGTTTTACGGACAGTATTGCCGTTGATGTAATAATTCTGTTTAATCAATGTTTTATCTCTCTTTACTTTAGTTTTATATGATAAATATGGTTTTTGATAAATAACGGCAAAAATTGTATTATATTTCTAAATTTATGAAGAATTTTATAATATATTTATGTGTATAAACATATGTATAATTATGTGTATAAAAAAAAGAACACAGCATTTCTGCCATGTTCTTTTTATATTGCATCAATATCAGTTAATTTACCAGATGAGTATGAAGCTTATCGGTAATTGATATTATCTGTTTGCTTGCGTAATCCTTTGCACAATAGAATGATGCTGTTGTTCTCAGATCACATTCGTTCTTATTGTAAGGCTCTATAGGAACTGTTGTTCCTGATACTGTTCTGCTTCCCTTATATGGGATTTCAACTGTATCAACAGTTTTAATGTCATAAGTTCCATCAGCCTTTTTCGGCATATAGGTGTTTGCCGTTGATATATAAGCTGGAATTTTTATTCCATTTGTTATTCCATCTAGCCATTTGTCACCATTTGTTTCATACGCCTTAACACTTGTATCATCCAGATAAAGTGGAACAATGAACGGATAATCTGTTATTCTTGCACAGTCTCCGCTTAATGCAAGTCTGTTGTCCACATAAGCACCATCCACATTTGCAATAGTACCAAGATTCTTTACAGTCTGTCCCTTTGCAACATCAGTCTGTGCTGCTGCCTGAAGTGCAGGTGGGAAGTTTACATCAACGGCTTCTACATATCCATACGTTACAATATGAACTTTACCGGACTGATTGAGTAAGAATGCAGGTCCTTCTGCTGAATGACCGTCTTTGTCTTTTCCATCCTTGCCAATAGCATATGATGCATCTGGTACTTCCTTGTCATCTCTTATGATCTGACTCCACATACTGATGTTTGTAACAATATTGTTCTCCGGGTCAGATGAAGGTGGAGTTACTGACGTTGGTTTATTTGGATCATTGCTTGGCTCTCTGTCCTTATAGACACTTATGTTGCCAGCTTCATCGCAGGCATATACTTTAACCTTAAGCTTTCTGCTTGTGCTAAAATCTTCGTAAAGATTTGGCTTGTTTCCGCTTTCGTCCACTGCGATGTATGTGCCATTATATTTATCACCGGATATGCGATTGCACTTATAAGATTTGGAAATATTTGCATTTTCCATATCAGTCACAACCGCCCAGACATGCTTAACTCCTGAAACAGAATTCTCATTTCCATTATCAGAAATTGTTGCTGTAATTTCTGTTCTCATTCCTTCCGGATTAACTCCTGTCACCATTCCATTACTGTCATAAATCATACTTGTGGTTCCAGCTAAAGGATTCTTAAGTGTGCCGGTCTTTACTATAAAGTTTCCGGTTGGCGCCTTAGTGTCTATCTTGACTGTTATTGCTCTAGTTGTTGTCTTATTACCTGACTTATCTGCAGCAGTACCATTAAACTTTGTAGCTTTGTTTGTGCTAAACGCCTTATTATTGGTTTCTATGGTACTTACATTATCATAGATGTTTGTAAATGACGTTCTTTCATAATACTTAGAACCGTTCTCTGTCAGATTGTAAACCGTGAGACGATCAATTCCGGAGCCTTTGTCGTGTGAGTAAAGATTTATGTATACAGGGTTGTTGAGCCATTGTGTATCCCATGAATCAGTCCATGGGCTGACATTCTTAACGCTGACATCATTCTTATATGTATAAAGAGTGTCTTTATTCCTGTCCTTTGCATAAGCCTTGTCAGAATATACTGTCTGTCCATTTCTGTCAGTTACCTGTAAATAAGTCTCATTTTTATCAGGAGCAGTGTCATCTTTCCATCTTGTATAGATAATAACCTTTCCCTTATCTTTCTCTGTAAGATTACTTACTAACTCTTCATCATCGTATGATGTCTTTTTAGGTTCATATTCGTCCCAGCCATTAAATGTCCATCCTTCAAGAGTATATTTATTCTTTTCCAGAGCTTTTTTCGGATCGTCATACTTAAAATCTGTTGTTGGCATAGTTCCATTAATCTTGCTGTCAGGATTTACACCAGTTGGATATTTAGCATGATATTCTACAGTGTAGGTATTCTGTCTCCACTGGGCATACAGTATGACAGTTGCATTGTTTTCTGATGTAAGGTTCTTAACACTTGCTTTATTTTCATAAGGAGTTCCACTACCGTCTGCCTTTGTGTTCCAGCCTGTGAATGTCCATCCGGTAAGCTTATATTTATTTTCATCCAGATTTTTATTCTTGTCATATGTCATTGGCTGATTGTTCATGGTACCTTTTACATCATTACTTGCCAGAACATACTTATTATTCTGGGCTTTATTTTCTGGATCTGGTTTATTTTTATCAAATACTATTACGTACTCGTTTGGCTTCCACTGTGCATACAATGTAACATCATGAGCATAATTCCAGTTAAACGGCTTGCCAATTCTTCCAGTCCAATCTTCACCGGTACCGTCTGCCTTTGTATTCCAGCCGTTAAAAGTATAACCAGTCTTTTTAAATCCCTCATTGTTCCTTGTTGTATAAGGGCTGTCATATGTAGCTGTATCGGATTTCATTGTTCCGGTACCACTGTTTGCATCATAGCTTACAGTATATGTATTTGGAGTCCAGTGTGCATACAATATTGCATTGCCAGCATAATGCCATTTGCTGTCTTTCCAGTATGTTCCATCGTTTCTGCATTTACCAGTCTTATCATATATCTGTGCTCCATTGTTCTTTGTGGTATACCAGCCTTCAAAGGTATAGCCGGTTCTCTGCGGATTTAGATTTCCTACATCATTAAACGTTGTTTTGTCATACGTTGGTGATAATGTTGCAACTGTATTTGCTTTTCCGTCTTCAAGAGCTCCGCCGTCCAGATATCCGCCATTTGCATCCAGCGTAAGGGTATAATTATTAGCTTTCCAGTGTGCATATACCGTAACATTGGATTCCTTAATCCATTTACTGTCTTTCCAGTGAATTCCATTGTTGCTGCAATTACCCTGAGCATTATATACCTGAATTTCTCCGTCTGAACCATCTTCATTCTTAACTTTTTCATACCATCCAATGAAAGTATAACCCGTTTTTACAGGATTTAATGATGAAACATTATTATTATCCTCATGGTTATATTTCACTGTTCGCTGAGCAGTCGTTACAGATTTATTATTATCTGTAATATTTCCACTGTTTGCATCAAATGTTACAGTAAATGTTCTTGGAATATAATACACTTTAATAGGATTTTCCTTTGGTATATTTCCGGTAACTGTAAATGAGTTTACATTTCCAAATCCCGGAACATCTATCTTATCAAGCTTATATCCTGTAAGATTACATTTCTTAAGATCAAGACCTTTAACTGTGTATTGTTCATTATAGTAAGCATTTTCTGCAAAGGTATCATACAATACACCGTCAACATAACGTTCTGTAACTATCTTATACTGTAATCTGTCATAATAAACATCAACTGTTGTATTCTTTGTTACAATAAAGCCGTTAGCAGCATTTTCTCCTGTAGCAGAATCTACCATCTTTGAATAACTGTATCCGCTAGGAATTATTGTTGTTTTTGGTGTATATAATGTGTTTTCTTCTATGGTATCTGTAACTCTTTTACTGATGTCTTCTTTATAAGAAGTTTCTCCATTCTGAAAATAATGTTTAACTGTTACAGTGTAGAAAACCTTAGGATTAGATCCCGGTTTACTGTTAGAGTGTGCATAAAGTGTTACATCATTGCAAGGCATTGTAAATTTATAAGAAGCTTCTTTTGATGCCACGGTTTTATTTTCATATTCCCAATCAACGAACTCATAATCATCGTTAAGTTCTACACCTATTGCCACTTCTTGACCATACATTTTATCCTGAGTCCATGTGTTATTAATATTTGTATCACCAGCGCCTATAAGTTTTTTGAAGCCTTTATCTCCATTTGCAATTTTAAGAGTAAGTTTATAAGAATTTCTGCTGTAGTAGTAATTTACAACAGTACTTCCATCACCCTTAATTTTAACACTGATAATTCCATCATCCACTGATTCAGGTATCTGGTTTGAGCCTGTGCACGATTTATCTTTATTAAGAGTAAATCCTGTGTTGTCAAAAAGAGTCTTATTTGTTGTTGGAATAACCTTTTCAACACTATCTGTTTTTGCACTTTTTGTTTCTTTTGTAACATACTGATAATTACCATCTAAATCTTCCTTATAGTAATTAACCGTATAATTTACATCCAGTGCTTCCCACTGCGCAAATACCGTAGTACTGTGAGTTTCCAGATATGTTACATTAGTGTCAGCTGGCCATTCCCTGCCCCATGTTCCATCAGTGTTCTTTTCTCTCCATCCAGTAAGTTTATATCCTGTTCGATAAAAAGTATTATTAGTAGCTCTTACATGATAAGGCGTATTATATGATACGCCATCGCTAATTGTTTCTCCGCCAGTAGATGTTTTGCCACCATTACCAATATAATGGAAACTATACTGATTATTTGTCCATTTAGCATATACCGTGGTTTCACCTTTGCTGTTTACATTAGCCTTTTCTGTTCCATTACGATTTTCCTCATGAAAATAAGTAGGAGTTGTTGTAACCATACCATCTTCATTTACTACAAGATCACCTTGACCATTAGGCTGTGTATAGTAACCACCAAAGGTATAACCAGTTTTCTGTGGTGTTCTGATACTGCATACAGATGAACCATCAAGAGTGGTATCTGTATAGGTAATCTTAGCCCAGCCATTGCCTGAGTTGGTTCCATTAGACATCTGACCTTCTGTTACACCACCTATATGGCCTGAGCCACCGCCGGAACCATAGTTTATATAACTTTTGTTTTTATAATAAGGATAATTTTTGCCTTTACCTCCTTGACCAAAAGAACCACTTTCTCCTTCATTAGTCCAATTATATTTTTTACCGCCATTTTGATTATCTCCATCTACAATAGCATGTATTACTCCGGCTGCACCACCAGAAGATTGTGTTCCTCCACCGGCTTTGGTATCTGCAAAGAAAACCCTTCTAGTATTAAATTGTTCTGCTGTGCCACCAGAAACACCACCACCAGAGCCACCTGCGCTCCGGTTGTACCAGTCAGATCCGGAACCGCCACCGCCTCCGGCAACAATTAATACGTCACTTCTATATGCGTTATAGTTTTTCAGCTCGCCCCTTGCCGTTAAAGCGATATGTGTAGCACCACCGCCTCCGGCTCCGTAAGGTCCTGATCCTCCACCACCGTTATAAGCACCTGTTGTCTGTCCGTATACTCCAGCGGCTCCAACATATATATTGATAGTCTGGCCTTTTTTAAGTTTTATTTTTCCAGATGAATAGCCGCCTTTTCCGCCATCAGTATCATTTTCTCCACATCCCTGCGCACCTGCAGCTTCAAGTAGATATTCACCATCGCAAGGTGCAGTGAATGTCTGAACGGAACCAGTGTAATTAAAATATTTCTCTACAACATTATATTGACCAAGTTCTTTTGCATTATATGAAATGGTAGCCCAGCCATTGCCATGGTTTCCACCATTTGTCATTGAACCATTTTCTACTCCGCCAATGTAACCGGAACCACCGAGGCCACCTGCCATTACGCAGTTACCATGCATAAAAGCACCGCCCCAGTAGCCGCCGCCACCGTTATAGAATCCTTTATTCTGAGTTTCAGCTTCTAAATAACAAATAAAGCCATAAGGGCTACCTGAATAAGGATTACTTAAACAGCCTCCACCCATATTTGAACTAAATTGTTCATATCGTGTGAAATTAAAATGTCCTGTTTGATTAGCGCCTTTGTTAACAGTTGTATATATGTTTGCATAATTATAAGGGAGTGCAGTGATATAAGCTACGGTTCCAGTTTCAGCTCCACCACCAGCTGCACCATTTACAGCTTTGCCATTATAGTATGTGGCGCCGCCGCCTCCTCCAGCAACAATAACACGATTGTCTATTCCATTGCCACCTTTTCTGATGTCAGTAGCTCCACCACCGGCCACTATTGAGCCCCCAACATAAGTGCCATTTGCGGCTACTCCTGACCAGCCAGAATCACTTCCGTTATATGAACCACTGTAGCCGGATGGTTTGTTGCCAACCTTAATCGCAAGTGTTTCACCCTTCTTAAGTTTAATTTTACCTGTAGATGTACCACCATCACCTCCGCAACCTTTTGCAGGTTCTTTGGGAGTAATATTGTGGTCTCCTCCCTGCGCCCCTGCAACAGTTAAAGTGTATTCACCATCCGCAGGGGCAATAAAATACTGAGTATTTCCTGTGTAGTCAAATCTCACTGTAGCAATACCTGTGCTTACATCATAATCTGCAAGGGATGTGTAGTTGTATTCATCATATTTTTCATAAAATGCAGCTGTACCTTTGTCAATATCAGCTCCCTGATTGTCAAGCTTAATCTTGTAATCCTTTGGCACCCACTTGGCAAAAATTGTGGAATTAGCCGCAAATTTGGTGTTTACATCATTAATGGTTCCATCGGCGTTGATAATTTCTTCGCCATGAGATGTCTTGTAATCATTCTGTTCAGTCCAGTAACCATCAAAAATATAATTGTCTTTCTGAGGAATATCTATCTTTCCATTCGGAAAAGTATTTGCAGCTTTACTGTCACGGAAAAAACCTACAGTATATTTTTCGTAAACATGTGTAGTTCCTGACTTGGTTGCACCCTGATTGTCAAGAGTAATGTCATAAATATTCGGAATCCAATATGCATACACATATTTGCCTTCATCGTCAAAAGCATTGTTTTTGGCTACAATGTTTCCGTTCTCGTCTATATACTTAGCTCCTTTGCCATCTTTTTCAGTATAGTAACCGTTGAATTTCATACCTGTCTTTTTAGGAACAATTACATTTGATATGCTGCCACTTCCATCAGCATATTTTCCGGCAAAGTCGCTTCCATAAATTTTGTTACTGTACCAGCCATAATCAAATTTTTCATAAATATATGGTGTTCCGTCTGATGTAGCATACTGGTCATCAAGTATAAGCATATACACATTTGGTTTCCACTGAGCATACATGTTTATTGTTGCTCCATTTGTGCTTGTAAGATTCTTTATATATGAACCATTTGAATAATCAGTACCTTTATCATTAGCCTGTGAATCCCAGTATCTGAAACTCCATCCTTTGATGCTATAACCGTTTTTGCTGAGGTTTGGTGTATACCCTGCTGATTTTATTTCATTGTTATAAGAATGAGTTGAATTAGTCATAATTCCTGACACATCATGACTTGCCTTATCCGGTTTATTCTTGTTATATGAAACATAATATGTAATTGGTGTCCAATGCGCAGTCAGTACTGTATCAGCATCAGTTCCAAAAGATGATCCCGGATAATAAGTGCCACCATCGCTTCCATCCCAGTAATTAAAGATATATCCTGTTTTGGTAGGTTTTTGAGATGAAAGGGTTAAAACGTAACCATAAGTCTTGATCTGATTTCCCGGTGCACCTGTTCCACCATTTGCATTGTAAGAAATAGTATATGTCTGAGGTTTTCCGTAAGCGGTATAGCTTAAATCACTTGTAACTTTAACACCAAATGAGCTTGAACTGCTGCTACTGTTTGACCAGTAATTAAAATCATATCCTGTAGAGCATGTTGCACTGATTGTTGCCCAAGCACCGTAAACATAAGTACCTCCTCCTGATACACTTGAAATGCCTGTTCCTTTATAAACATATACATTTCTATATAATCCTTCAGGAGATTTATTGTAATAATGTCTTAAATCATCAGGATGTCCCCAGCCTCTAGCTTTTGAAATACCTTCAAATGTATCATACACTTCGCCTGTTGTATTGCCCCAGTCGTTAATGGTACCATTAGGTGTATTTGAGTTTGCAGGCACTATACTCATTACAGCGTCAAAATACAGCGTACCGGCGCCACTATTGATGGCAGCTTGATTACTGAAACGTGATTTAAGTCTATTAAAATCTATATAATATAAGTTGTATTCAGTACCGTTTGAATTTGAACTTGGGAATTTTCTAATATAACTTCCGTTTAAACTACAATAGACAGATTCCTGATAGCTTCCATTCTGATACAGACTTACTTTCCAGCCAATAGTCCTGTATCTGGTGTGATTGGCAACTGCTTTTGTTCCAGCTGAGCCAAAATACACTCGCGGTTCTCCATTTACTACGGAAAATATACATCTGTCGCCATATGTATTGTAGTAATCGGCAGCATTGTCCCATGTTCCCGCCTTTACGTCAGTTTTTGTGCCTATAATAAATGCCATTGCAAACATAAATACAGGCAGTAATACATTTAAGATTTTTCTTTTGGTAATCTTCATCATGACGATTTCTCCTTAATATTATAGAATATCAACCTTTTATCAGGCTGCTAAATTAGTTCTATTTACTATTTATAAACTTGGATTTTGTAAAATTACGGAAATATATATCCGCTAAGTCGTAAACAAAACGCTTTATAATATATATGGATTTTGATAAAGAACAGGAAAAATCCGTTAACAATTTGAAAAGTATCAAATTATTTGAACAACAAAAAAAAAGAGTCCATCTTTTACGAAGGACTCTTTAAAACGTTTATATCTGCTAAGATATACTAAAAGTTGTCTCATATGCAATTCGATCGTCACCATTCATTTCACCAGTTGTATACATCTTGCCGTAATAATAAAGACCATATGATACACCATTAAGAGTATATTTAACGCCATTTGGAACGACTATTAATGCATCCTTACAACTATCTGAAGAACTAATGCTATATCCTCTACTCATCAAATAATTGCCAGCTTCATTTTCAGCATCAGCTCCACTGCATCCGCCACTAAGCCATTTCTGTACAATACCATCAATATGTGACTTTTCTTCAGCAGTAATACCGTGAGCAACTGAACCATCATACAAAGTTTCAGCTACACCAGCTTTAGGATTAGCTGGCTGGCTTGCTGCTGAACCACCGCCATTAGATGATGACTGTGAGCCAGAAGAACTGCCTGCTGATGAACTGCTACCTGATGAAGAATTTTTCTTTGAGCTTTTATTCTTTCTGCTTGAACCTTTATTGCTCTTATTGTCAGAAGTTCCTGCATTGCCATTATCTGTATCACCAGAATTATCAGAAGATTTTTCTGCTGGAGCGTTTACAGTAATATTGCTGACAGCGCTATTATGCAAGCCATTGTCATCAACAACAGTATATGCTGCCTGATATGTTCCAACTGCACCTGTATTTACTGCCGAACTATCTACCTGCACTGAGCTTGTTATATCAGCACCTTTGCCATCAGTAGCTGTGACACCAGCCATGTAGTCAATAGTATCGCCTACAGTAATAGTTTTGTCAGTAACCCCATTTATGGTAGGTGCATTGATGACAGAAATCTTTACAGGCACTTTTGTCTCGTTACCGGCATTGTCTGTAACAACAATATTGTTGTCATAATCTCCTGCTGTAACATATGTAATCTCATCATTGCTTGAAAGATTTACGTCACCTACAGAAATTGCCTGTGCTTCTGTTGATTCTGCTGTTTCTGTAGACTCAGTGGTCTCTGTTCCCTGAGCATTGTTTGCCTCAGGCTTTGTTTCAAACTCTGCCTTTATATTGCCTGATGCCTCAGTAACTTTATCCAGACAGTCTGTTACATGAACCGCTGTTCCTGTCTGTACTGTAATGCTCTCCTTGGCTGTTGCTTCCGGTGCCACTGTATCCTTAATCTTAACAGTTATCTTATACTCCTTCTTGTCGTAAGTAAGTGTTGCGTCATACTTACCCTCTTTGTAAAAGTTTACTTTCTTGGTGTCAACTTTTACATCCTTAGCCTTGTCTTTGCTTACATCAAGTATATCTGTTACCTTAATGCCATCTTCCTTGCCAAGCTCCACTGTTACAGACTTTGAAAGCTGTTTAGGCCCTCCACAGGCCGTAAGTGTTGTAATTGTCATTGCTGCTATGAATGCAGCTGCTGTTTGTTTCTTCATGTGTTTATACTCCTTTTTAATAAAATATACATGTAATCCTATATGTTGTGTTTACTATTAGTTCTTACATATATATAGTATTCCACTATTTTATTTTGTCCAAAGAGAAATGGAATTTTTGTGCATTTTATTATAGCACGTTTAGAGATAGGAGTATAGACCTATTCGAGGAGAAATTTATAATATGTTTATGTGTATATTTATATGTATATTTATGGTTAGTTTTATATGTATGTCAGTTAAAAAATAAATACCGCAAAGATTTTTTGTCTCTGCGGTATTATCATCAATTTTTTAAACTGCCCACTCTCCCGTTCACAATCAACCATAAAGCTTTTGTTTTAAAGCTTCCTGTAACAGCTGAGAAAAATTAATACCAGCTTTTTCTGCATCGACATTCAAACGGTATGGTATAGTGCAATTCTTTTTAACTGTACGATTTTCATATTTATTTCTATAGTCAGTTATATCAATATCTACAAGTGTTAAAATATCATCATCCTGCACTTGAAAATATTGTGAATATGGTTCTGGGACTGTTACGTTATTAGCTTCAAGCTGTAAAACATTAAGTCCAATTGCATCTCTGGCCATAGCAATCGCATCTGCAATATTTTTTCCTTCAGTATTGATAGTAAAATCAGGTACTGTGACGAAATATCCGTCACCGTTTTTAGATAGAATTACCGGATATACTAATATATTTGTTCCCATAATATTCCTCCAAATGTCTTTTTCTTCTTTTTCCTGTTTAGCCTATAATCAATATTTTTCTTCTGCACTCTCGCTACCAATATCAAACAGTCCATTTTCCAGATTAGCCATGCCTTTCTTGGCAAAATTATATTCTTTTCCGTCTTTCTGGACTGCCATTTTAATGGTTTCTTCTTTGTCATACTTTATATCAGACTCGCATACCTGCTTTATTTGTTTGCTCATTAGTATAACTCTGTCATTGTAATCCATGCTGCCTGCTTCCACTGCAGTCATCTTAGATATTGCTTTGTCAAATTTATCCATTGCTGGTTTGAATATGTTTGCCTTTTTGCAGGTAACTGTTACAGAATAAATATCTTCAGTAGTCTGACTTACGTCTGTTACAGTAAAATCAGCTTTACTGTAAGCTGCTTCCACTGCACTCTTATAGGCCTTCTTTGCTTTATCAGACATTTTATTATCATCACCTAATGCTGACTGGAGAGCTGTAACTTCTTCTTTAATGTATTTGTCATGCAGCTTTTGGCATTCATCTTTATCCATGTCAGACACCTTTGTTAATGCTTTTGTGTCATTATGATATATATTTTCAAGATACCCGGCAACACATTCCTTTGTAGTTGGTTTGTAAATGCAGCCTGTAAGTAGCAGTCCTGCTGACAGAAATACTGCTGCAGTAAATAGTTTACGTTTCTTCATTTATACACTTCCTTTATGCAGATTTTGGCATAACATTATATTCAAGCAGATCCCATGGTGAAACTTTAAGTACCTGAGCAAGTATTCCAACACATGTAAGATCTGGCAGGTTGTGTCCATTCTCCCATTTTGTTATTGAACTTGGTGCAATGCTTGTTGCTTTTGCCAACCCTCTTACTGTATATCCCTTTGCAAGTCTTACTTTTTTGCCAACGTATTTAATAGTGCCTGACTGTATACCGGCAGGCAGTGGTCTTTTGGTTACTTTCATTTTGTATTTGTAATGCTCCTTTATGCAAATTATTCCCTTTATATGTCTAAATTAATGTATCCAACTGATATTAATAACAATATGCCGCTGATACTCCAACGGCTAAAGCGCGTTGGGTTCTTATATACATAGACTTCCAAATATACTCGAAAGCATATAAGACTAATCTGTTTCTATAAAACTTTCACTACCAATATTTCTAACGAAATAATTAACGATAGCATAAGGCTCGTATCAAAACCTATTTATATATTCTCTTTTTAAATTGCTATACTGCTTAAATTTTTATGTCCAGTTAATCTATCTACTTCCAAATTGTGAAGTCGATAAAAGTTCTCAAATCTTTCATTACATTTATCAATATCAAAACTTTTTAAATCACTTGCTATATTCATTATTAAAAAAGCAGAATACATATCTCTTTGGATTTTAATTCCACTAAAATCATTCCATCTTTGAGATAATGTTTTCTTATTGTAAGTACCATCAAAATGGTTAAACTGGCTTGCTTTAGCACTCCAAGTATCTATTTTAATTAAATGCTTATCATAATAAGATAACTTCCTGTCTATTATTTCTAACAACATAGCAGGTGCTCTGTTGGCAATAGACTTTCCAAATCGTTTCTTCTTTTTAAATCTGCCTTTATCATTCTTTTCTGTTTTAGTAGACTTCTTGGCAAGTCCAGAAAAATTCATGGCTTCAACATAAATACTATCTCCAAGAGATATAATCTGATTTGCCAGACATTCATGCTGATATTTTCTTATATCTGCTTGCTTACGATTTAATTCCTTTAATTCATTTTGATATTTGATATAATGATTCGATTTATTCCAAGTTACTTTTTTACTACCTTGTTTCTTGATAGTACCATCTTCATTGTAATTATTAGGATTGGTTGCTCTGCGGCTTCTATCCATTTTTCTTAATAATCTACGTTTCTGATTTTCAATATTCTGAACATTATCGGCAAGTTCCAGTATTTTTACATCGGTAGAAGATGAATAAGCAATCGTAGAAGTACCTATATCAAGACCTACATCACCTTGCCCTATATGATGTTTAATTTCACCAGTTTTTGTATCTACTTTGACTGGCGGATTTCCTTTAAAAACTATCTGAACATAATATTTATATTTGTTTCTCACATATTTTCTGACAATACGACAATATGAAATATCTGATTGCATTGCTTGATATTCATAATAGTTGTCATAGTCAATGATTACAGGTATCTTTAATCCGTTCCACATGATAGTATCATTTTTGAATCGAATACCAGTTCTGTTAGATTTTCCTCCTAAAGAATTAAGATTACCATATTTTTTATAATGTATCTGTTCTCCATTTTCATAGAAAAATTTATCATATGCTTTCCACAGACGAAAAGCAATCTTCTGAGCAGTAAAAGCATCTATATTGTCAGAAAAATGATGTTGCATATTCTTTACATCAGCGTAAAATGAATATTCTGACATACCATATTCTTTCCTTATCTCAGAAATTTCTTTCCAAATCAGTTTATCCTTCTTTTTATCTCCTGATAATTGCGACATAAGATTTCTATATTTCTTAGTCTTAATCATTTCCTTATATCGCTTCTGTGTTACATTCACTAAGGAATTATAAATCCGTCTTCCAATTTCAAAACGTTTATCTAAAATATTTTCCTGATATTTTTCTGTTTTAAGAGGAAATTGAACTATAAAGTTTGCCATTGTATTCACCACCTTCCTAATAATATATTCTCTGTTTAATATCGTTTCTTTTGATTTTCTATATATTTCTTAATCGTTTCGCCACTAATTCTATAATATTTAAAACTCTAAATTTGTCCAAAATAATACGAAAATAATTTTATGCTGCCACATGACGCTGTATTCTGCTCATTATGACGTTTTGAACAGTTCTGCGATAAAATATTCGTAAAAAGTATTTCAGACACTAATATGGGCATTCTACAACTCGTTCTTTTGTTTGGATTTTGTGCGAATTGATTTTATACACATAAATATATGTATTTTTATATTACAAACATACATATATTTATGTTGATATTTGTAATATATTTATATACATATTTATATACATATTTATATACATATTTATATACATATTTATGTTTATATTTATAACTA
>ENA-OPDE01000066-OPDE01000066.1-human-gut-metagenome-genome-assembly--contig:-NODE-66-length-71635-cov-13.280469_pt1 | contig 71635 bp, 58 predicted proteins | sample MGYA00241261_ERZ501502 | MGnify/ENA primary metagenome ERZ501502 (study PRJEB25962, sample SAMEA2042450) | human gut metagenome | biome: human gut; feature: human-associated habitat; material: faeces... | reverse complement strand
AGAAAATAAAATAGATTTTTTCTCATTTTACTATTGACATTTATTAGCTGGACTTTACATAAAATACTGTCTACTACGTTCTCCTTTCCTAAAATTATTCTTCATCCAATAGCTCTTGGCAGGTCATTGAGATGAATACGCCTAACTTAATTAATTCATTAAGATGTTTTTCTGAAAGGTCAGCATCTTTTTTCATAAGTTTTGATATTTCTGCACTCAATTCATCTGCCTGTTGCTGTATATAATAAATCTTTTCTTTATGTTCATCATTCATAAGCGTACCTCTATTTCTTAGCTAACTGTTTCTTCAGTCGTTCATTCTCGGATTTTAGTTCCTCATAATCGACTAACTGAACAATCAGTTGCTTTTTGTCATCCTCTAACTTTTTAACCTGTTCTCTGAGAGATGCAATCTTATCATCCTTGAGCTGTATTTTATCCTTTTTAACAGCAACCACATCATCTAAAGGGCTTGCCTTTGAGATTGCTCTAAGACTTAAAATACGTTCCTTAAGCTGTACATTGTTGTAAAGAGTTGCTCTTGATACGCCTGCCTCCTTACAGACAGTTTCAAAGTTAATAGGCTTGTTCTTCCTTTTAAGCTTATCTATAGCCTTGTTGACCTTATCAATGGTTTCTTTATTCTTAGCCTCTGCATGAGCCTTAATGCCTGCAATCTGACTATCCGACACTTTCTTTGCCATTTAACTGCACCTCCAGACTTTCTACCAATGGTTTCAGATACTTGTACTTAATGTACTGTTTCTGCCATTCTCGTTCGTGACCAAGTTCCTTTAACCTTGCCATTTCCTTTTCAAGTAAATCCAATTCATCCTTCAAGATTGGATAGAACTGAACTTCTGTGATGTAGTTAGGACAGTTATAAAAGAAGCAGCCATCTCCATCAGTGCAATTACCTCGTCTAAAATCGTACAAGCATACTCCTGTAGGCAAAGGATTGAAACTCATTGTTTTTGCTAATCCAGTGATTACATCATCAATCTCATCCTCAGTCTTACCATGAAATAAATCATCAAGTTTACCTTTGATTTCTTTTGCACGAAGTCCTGCAATCCTTGATTCTGGACTCAAAATCATATCAGAATAGATTTCTTTGACTTCTTCTTCCTGTAAGGTAAGATAGTGTGCCGTCATTTCAATCGAAACATGAGAATACTGTTTCATAATCATTGCGATAGGCACTTTTCTTTTAATAAGTTCCCTTACAAATGTTGCTCGAAACTGATGTGATGCAAGCTGATATAACTCACCTTTGTTATCTCGAATATCGTATTTCTTTATAAAAGCATTGTATTTACGCAACCCAAATCTATCTGAATTATAAACATCAATTAGATTGCCTTTGTTTCGATTTTTACAAAGAAACAACTCTTTTAATCCACTTTCCTTACGAAGTTCTGCTGTGTATTCTGAAAGCTCTGCGATGGCATCTTTTACAAGGTTATTGATAAACACCTTATGAATGATAGGCTCACCTTTTTCAGTCTTACCAAGTGTTACTTCCATGTAATCATAGCCATCTGATGTGCGTTTTACGCATCCTTCCTGTATAGATAAAACCTCGTTGATACGAAGTCCTGTCTGACTCTGAATGATAATACCTGCCTTTGTAAGCGCATCCTTTTCATCGTGTACTGCATGATACAAAATCTTGTCAAACACATCCTCTGGAATAGGTTTTGTTTTGTTAGTTTTCATAGACTTTTTTGTATTCCATAACTGGTTAGATGTCTCTGTCTTTGGAAGATGGAACTGTGGTACATTCCATCCCTTTATCTGACCGATACGGATGATTTCTTCTACCACATGACACGCTGAATTTCCTGTGCCTGTTGCCACTTTCTTTTCGTCCTTCATCCAAAGAGTGAAGTTAAGATAATTCTCCAAAGTAACATCTGCAAAGCTGTGAATGCCGCTTATAGAACAGTATTCTACAAACATTGGAAGATAACCATTGATATAATTTCTAACTGTCTGTGGCTTTACTTTACCTAGTTTGTAGTATGCGTACTGCTTAACAGTTTCCTTCATATCTGTATCAGATATGTACTCAAAACGGATATATTTATGCGATTCATTTGTTGTTTTAGCAGTAATAAAAGGTCTTAAATCCCATACATCATCACTGTATCGGGAGTTGCCTATCATTATGCTGTTTAAGTCTGTATCAGGCTCTATGACCTGTAGCTGTAAAGCCAAGTTAGTTGCCATTTTGCAATCCCTCCAATCTTTCAATGATGACTTTCAATACCTCTATGGTCGGTATAAAGTGTTCTACGTAATGCTCACCATAGATAGCACCTTCTTCAAGTTGCTTTTCAAGGTTAGCCAGGTGCTTTTTATGTGCCTCAAGGTATTCCGGTGTTGTAATGTAACGGCTACAGGTATAGCATTTCTGCCTTTTAAGAAGTCTATCGCATATCTTGCCATCTACAACAGGCTTGGTACAGTAACCATCGCACATACAAGCGCCTTTATCTTTATTAGCCTTGAACCATTCAAACTCTGATACATTATCAAAAGCACTACTTTGTATCTGATTGATGTTGCCGATAACACCGACACTCTTAAATACTTCTGCTCGTTCCTTATCCTTTACATCTGCATAGAAACGCTTTGTAACGAATGGATCTGAATGACCTAACACATTCTGAATGACATTTATGTTAGTTCCTTTGGAAAGCATATCTGTTCCAAGAGTTCGTCTGAACTGATGGCTTGTAAGGTTGTAGTAATCGCCGTTTGCATCCTTGATGTTGTTTCTTTTGATAAAATCTCTGAACCAGTTCGTTGTAAATGTCATTGTTGTAATAACGCTCACCGAACCTGCACCAATACCTTTAGAAACTCTATATATCATCAGAGTATCTTTATCCTTTTCATCAGCTTCACTACGAAGTTCTGCTGTTATCTCAATAAGTTTCTCTATCGCAGCTACACATTCACTTCTGACAGGCATAGGAGCCTTATCCTTGCGTCCTTTGTGCTGAGTCCACTCGATTGTGTATCCACTAATCAAGTGTGGCTTAATACAGTCAATACGCAGTTTTAAGAGGTCTCCAATACGCATTCCTGTCGATTGAAGAATGATAATGCCATACTTTAGATATGGATTTTCTTCTTTTTTAAGAGCCTCATTTATCTGTGCTACAACGTCATCTGGAATGAAGTCGATTTTGACTTTTCTATTGATTCCGATATACTCACTTCCAGTAAAAATCTCTATTGTTGGCACATCATTAGGTCTATGTAGCTGACACCAACGAATTACTGATTTTAGGACATCCAAACATACTTTTTGATAGTTGTAGGATAATGGTTTATTTGTTTTATCAGATAGAGTCGTGTGTAAATAGGAAACATACTCGTCAATTACTGCATTATCTAAACTGTTAAGGGAAGTAATTCTTTTAGCATCTGCATATTTTATAAAGTGCTTGAACCATGAGTTTACCTCACCATACAAACGTGAAAGCGTCTTATTCCCAACTCTGTAATTCTGCCAAACATAATCCTTTACAACATCCTTGATTTCTTCCCTTGAAATATAGGAAAAATCAAGCTTAAAGTTCCTTCCATAGTGCTGTGAGTCCTTGTCATTGTCAACGATGTTCCATACATCACCATCTGGTCTACTTGCCATCAGAGCCACCTCCAATCAATGTACTCTGATTCCAATACCTTGAAAGACTGTCCTCAATGTACGGATTAGAGAGATGTGTGTATTTCTGAGTAGTAGATAAATGTTCATGTCCCATAATCATTCTTACAACACTTACATCCATTCCAGACTGCACAAGGTTAGAACAGAAGGTATGTCTTAAATCGTGGAAGTTAAAATCCACACCGATTTCTTCCTGTACCTTTTTAAGCTTGTCATAGACTGCACGATAGGTAAGCTGTTTGCCAAGCTGTCTTTTCTGTTCTGATACAAAGATGTAACTGTGATCTGTGTCAATAAGGTTTCTTTCTTCCATGATGAAATCATCCAGTTCCTTGATTAGTGACATAGGAACATACAAATCTCTGGTCTTTCCTTTAGACTTAATCTGCTGAAAGCATCCTACTAACTGTGACATATCCGGAAGTGGTACAGAGTCTATTTCAAGGTCTAAAACCTCTTGTATTCTTGCCCCTGTAAGATAGAGCATCTTGTATAAAAGGATGTCTCTACGCTTGTCTAAACGGTTTAAAAACAGTTCCATTTCATCATCAGTAACAAGATTTATCTTATAATCACTTTCCTTTACCTTGAAGATTGACTGCTTTGTTTTATTATCAGACTTTGCGTGTTCCAAGATACCCTTGAAAGAATTAAAAGGTCTGTTTACATCATGCATTAAGATAGGATTATCTATTTCCTGCATATCTGCTTCAAACTGATAAAACATATGGATTGTACTTAAAATACGATTGATTGTTTTATTAGTCCTCTTGCTTTCCTTGTTGAGTGCTATGACATCATTATCTGATGCTCTGAGATAGTCTATAAACTCAGCAATCATCTTAGGTGTAACCTTGTCATACTCATACCCGTTATCATTTAAGAACTCCCAATAGGTTCGTAAGTCACTTCCACTTGCCTTTAAGGTATTGAGAGCCTTATCCTTTTGTCTTTGGAATTTCAGAAAGTCGTATACTGGCTTTACAATTCTCATCTCATTATCCAGCAGAACAACTGTCTTCCTTCCTTCACGTTCTATAACATGTAGTTCCATGTATTAAATACCTCCAATACATTTATGATATGTCTATAATGTTAAAATACCTATTATTACTTTATATTTTACCATTAACAAAACATATGTTCAAGCATTATTCTACTGTATAATAATTATTTAATATTCAATTTTTAAGGTACACATACTTTACAATGATATATCCTAACAACCCCTTATATTTACTGAGTTTATTAGGATATATTTATTATTTAACTTACTATACATTAACTACTAAAGATAACATAGAAATACCTCCAAAAAATAATCCGCTATACTTAATACTAGTATAGCGGATTGCTAGGTAAAATACAATTTAAAGTTACTGCTTATAAAGCTTATACCGTGAGTATAAAATCTGTAATCTCATCCTGATATATTAATCAATGAATATTTCACAAGCAGCAACATCCCACAACAACTGAAACATAATGGCTACAATACCAATATTTAAATAATCAAATGTTTCTCCTAATCCATGCATTATACAATTTCTAATATTAAGTTTACAAAATATAATATCAATAATTTTCATATATTCTGATAAAATTTCTTTTTTTGCAAAATCAGATTTAATTAAAGCTCCAAGTGTCCTGTCTAATCTTCTTCCCTTATTATGCCCCACACCCGTCAATATCATTTCATTTTCCATTGATGGTTCTAATACTTCCTCACTTACAAAAAGAGCATACATTTTCCCCATCACATAACTTTCCTTTGCATTAAACAACACACTATCTTTATTATTTAAAAGGATTTTGATATATTTATCCTCCTCATCATCAAGAGGTCTTTTTAATTCTTGCTTATCCAGTAATCTGTATATACTTTTAAATAACATTCTATTTTGTAGATTCATTCCTATTCCACGCTCTATCAATGACGGTAAAGCAAAACTTGCTGTTATAGCATGACGTTTTTTGTTAATAATTGAATCCACATAATCTTCCATAGCCCTTATATAAATTTCATTATAATCTATCATACAATTATCTAATTGTATGGTAGGTAAAGTGCCATTGTTATTATATATCAATATATGATATTTTTTATAAATACTTCCTAAATATTGAACTGTATCTTGTAATAATATCTTCTTCCTTATCAGTGCTGTTTTTTCATTCTCACTATCAAAATGCCCAATTAGTTCAGGAAAATCAGCATCTTGAATATCAAAAGAACAAACCGAATAAAAATCTCTTAGAACAGCTATCTTTTCCTCATGAAGCTCATCCATACTTCGAGCCCCTGTTAAATGACTTAACATCTCATCACAATGTTCTACAAGCTTCTGCGGATTATCCAGATAAACTGTTAAATCTGGATTCATTTTATAAATTTTATGATATAACTCCATAAAAATACACCTTCAATTACATACATAAACAGATTACTCCGATATGGTTATATATTTAGTTAATCTATATTATTATCTATTTTAATAAATATAATTTTATTATCATCCATATTTTTTTCTACAATATCACGACCAAACAAAGTTATAAGATTTATTACTTTTAACTCAAAATCTTGCTGATCATAATAATAGATAACAACTTTCCGTGCTTTCATTTGAAACTTATTTTCATCATCAAAATCTCCAATAGCAAATTTCAAAACATCCTTGTCAGTTTCATCTAAAGAATGACCATATATGTATAACTCATAATCATTGTATTCTTTATCAAATTCGTCACTAGATTTAAAAATACACGGTTCATTTATAAAATACTTATAATCAACTCCACAATGCTTTTGTATTCTTTGAAAATACTTAACAAAATATATAAAATCCTTATTATCGTAATCATTTACACCAAGAACCATATTATTAATACCACGATCAAGATTATCTCTAATAACACCATGAATATGATGTACATTATCGATTCCATAATACTTCTCTGTATGAGTATAATTAAAACTTATAATATAATCAGGTTCAATTTTACTAATCTGACTGATAGGATGTACATCAGAAGCTTTCTCAACAAACTCATAAAAATATATTTCTAAAGCTTCAATAAATTCTAAAAATTCATTTTTCAAATCTCTTAACAGCTTCTTTTTCTTTAATCCATAATTTGAATCAATATAATCATTTCTAACAAATATTTTATTGTTCAAAATAGTAAAATATCTAGAAAAAAAACAATTAAATTTGAAAAAGCTATTTCTTTCAAATTTAATAGACCCATCTTCAAAATTAATATCTGCACTTAATATAAAATCAAATATATCTAAAACAGGAACAAGTTCTCTTTCAAAATCTATCCATAAATCAAGTTCTGCTCTACATCCGGAGTAATATGCAATCCACGAATTCTTTTCAATAAGTTTATCTAATTTCTCAAGATTCTTTGAATCATATGACTCTAACGCGTTTTGAGTATTATCAGCTATCTTTTCAACAAATTCTGTATCGGTCTTTCTATTCCTATACGAACCATAAAACGACTTCCAGTTTTTGAACACTTCTAACACATCACTATATCTAGTCCTAAGATTATGTGCCAAGTCAAATCCATTTCCTACTATTAATATTTTTTTATTATCCATTTCTTCCAACGTATTTCCCATCTCCATCATCACTAGTTAAACTGTTTATGATTCCTTATCTTGTCCATCATCTTCCCTCTTCATTGTCCAGCCATAGACCATTATACTGTCCTTATCAAGAAAAAAGGCTTCATAATTTTTCCTGCTGGAGAGTCTTCAATAACCTTGATACTCCATGTACATTGTAACAGCTTTTACGAGAAAGTGACATCATATTTTTATCAGAAAGCAGCCACCTAAAATGAATTTCTAAATTCCACCGCCCTCTTGCACTGGAATTTACTTTTTCAAGTCAGCTTTATTATTTATTATTGATTACTCAACTTCTAGACTGAAAGGCCCTAATCTACAGCAGGACAATCAAGAGGTCAGATGCTAGACAAGATAAGAAATCATAAACAATACTAATTATGAGTAGATAATTAACTTGTTGCAATCTAATGAATTATTTTCCAGTTACAATTAACCGAAATGCTCATGACAAATAGCCATGAGCATTTCTAAATCCTACCCCCATTCCTTCTCGCACATATTAAGTACAGAAGCGATGGTAGTATCCATATCATAGTACTTTATAATAATTTAGATTACATTATTGGTAATTCCCAATCATCACGAGCACTTGCTGGTATAATAGATAAACACTTCTCAAATACTAGTGTATCTGCACTGCTTAAACTCCTGTTATCACTGTACGAGAATAACAGTCTGTAGCTTGCCACATCTTTTCCGAGTGTATATGTTTTTCCGGTCTGCCAGCCTGAATCCGCTATCTTCTTTCCGCCTGCATCAAATCCCAGCACTGCATATCTGCTTCCTGCTGCCTTGCTCACATCCACGCTGAATGCCTTCTCTGATGTCTTGTAGCTGACCACAGTTCTGGCTCTGTTTGTTGCTGCCACGTTCTTTCCGTCTGCACCTATTGTTCCTAATTCGATTTGATTAGAAGCATTAGCTCCAACTACATTTATTGAATCTGTTTCATAACTATCGGCTAATACAACATCAGAACCTATTCCTCCTATTAACAATGAAACCACCAATAATAGTTTTAATATACTTGCTATTTTTTTCATTCTACTATCTACTTTCCCAATTTTAATACTAAATTAAATTCTCACTTTACCAACTATTTTTAATACTTTTTCACTCTTTTGACAAATCACCGCCCCTCTGTGAGCCATTTCTGGATATAAGACAATGTAATCACCTTCTGATAAAACGATCTTACTTATATTTTCTGGAACGTTCCAAAACATAACATCAAGATTTTCATTATACGACTGTTTGACAGATAATCTTGAAATATCACTAAATTCCAAACATTCCTTTCCAGACACCATAAACTGTATATCAATATATTTTCTATGAGATTCAAAATCGCATAAATCCGGTGATTTAGTATCATAATATTGAATATTATAATAAAAATCATCATTAACCTTAATTTTCTTTCCTATATCTTTTAAAGACACATCAATTGACTGTAAATAATTAACAGCAGCATCTACACGTCTTTTTATATCACGAACATCTCGTTTTTCTGTAATCAACCATTCTGTAAACTCTCGTAAAGCACCTTCTCCTGCTTTATTGATACATACATAATCCGATAATTGCTTTACTTCCCTAACCGCATCGGCCGGACAACCAACTATACCGCCTGCGTCCTTAATAGGCTGCATACAATTAATATCAATAATATCATCACCAAAATATGCACAATGTGATAGGTTATTATCTCCGACAATGTCCATAAGTGTCATCTGTTTATCTGTTTTTCCCTGATAAACTTCTGTTATTCCCAGCTCTTTGCACCTATTTTGAACAATTGAGCTTGTCCTGGCAGTTATAATAACAGGCTTAATACCAGCCGGTTTCAATATATAATTCACAACATAACCATCCTTAATCGAAAAAGCCTTCATAGCTTCCCCATTTGGTCCCATATATATTTTCCCGTCTGTCAATGTTCCATCAACATCCATTATTAAATATTTAATCATCACAGCCTCCAATAATGGTATCCTAATTTATTCAGCAATTAATTTTTGAACTTCTCTAGCTTTATTTTCTTCAAGTTCAGGCATAATTTTACATGTTTCCCATTTAATCTTAGGTATCAATAAAGTTCCAGAGGAAAGCATAACATTTAACAAGCATGGCTCATTATCTATTAACCAATCCTTATAATCATCAAGTTTTTTATAATTCTCAACTTTTGCAGCCTTAATTCCATAGGCATTTGCAACTTTAACAAAATCCGGTACCGTATAACCACTGTTTTCAGTCGTAATAAAATATCTGTCATCATATGAGCCATGCTGAATCTCACTTATTTTTCCAAGCTCCTGATTATTAACAACTATTATTTTTATAGGCAAATTTTCCCTTCGAACTGTCTCAAGTTCCTGAATATTCATTTGTAAACCGCCATCACCGGTAATACAATAAGTGATACCATTTTCATTACTTATTGATGTTCCTATAGCATATGGCAATCCAACTCCCATCGCACCATAACTTCCACCAATAATGATTCTACCTTTTGTGCCTCTTAACCATAAGGATTGTGCCGCCCAGCAGACAGTTTGTCCAATATCAACTGTAACAACAGGATCAACCGGAAGCAACTCTGATATCTTATTCATCAGTCTATTCCCCTCTGTATCATCATATCCATCCAGAAGCTTTTTAGCTTTCATACAATTATTCCACCAACCTGAATAATCAGATATTTCTTCTGCTAATAATTGTTCCATAAAGTACTTTGCATCCAGGTTATATTTTTCTTCATCAGATTTTATTTGCCTTGCCAATTCATACTGATCTACATCACAACGTATTAATTTTGCTTTTGAAGCAAATAGTTCTTTCATATGTCCTATTTGTCTTAATCCCAAACGTGCCCCAACAGAAATCACAAGATCTGCTTCATTCAGCATCATGTTAGAAATCCTATTACCATATGTACCGATAAATCCAAATCTATATTCATCCTGAATCATATCTACAGTATTCATCGTTGTTAAAACCGGAATATGAGTTTTCTTTATAAACTCATAAATTAAATCTGAAGCACCCGCTGCTCTAGCTCCGTTACCTACAATTAATACTGGTTTTTTGGATGTCATATGGAAAATCAATCACAACACCTCCCTTTCTTCCTGTTGTAGCCAAATTATATGCTCTTGAAACTATATCCGGAAACGACTCTGCACTATTTGGCGACACAGAATATTTAGTTATATGCTTTGTCATAGAAACAATTTCCATTTCCTGAAAACCATTTTGTCTAACTCCGGAATATCCTCTTTGTTCATTTGTTGGAACATTTCCACTAATTCCTAAAAGCGGTATTCCGTCAAACCACGCATCTGCCAATCCTCCGAATGCATTAACAGCCCCCGGTCCGGAAGTTGTAAAATACACTCCAAGTTTTCCACTTGCTCTGGCAAACCCATCGGCAGCATAAGCACAGCCCTGCTCATTGTAACAAACATGCACTTTTATTTCATTTTTCCTCGCATATAAAGCATCCATGAAAGGAACTATATATCCACCTGAATAGCCAAAAACATCAGTAATGCCTTTTTTTATAAGAAAATCAACTAAGTATTCTGAACACTTCATTATTTATTTCCTTTCTTATAATTTTCATATGCCCTATCTAAAATTGAAAAATCTGTTTTAGAATATCCTGTTCCATATCTTGTCCTTTGTTGTGACGATAACGTTTCAACAATATCGTACATTTCATTAGCTGTACACGTATATTCCTTTTTCAAGTGATAAACATTATCAACATGTGCATGTTTTGTACCACAAACATACATAGGCAGATCATAACCCCAGTTAAGATTCTTTAATTCCGGTGTTATATATCTATCAATCGTTTCAAGCAATTTCTGAATATCATATTTTCCATTACAATGCTTGTTTATATAATATGCCAGTAATTCTGTCTTTGCATTTCCAGCGCCACGTCCCATACCATATAAAGAACCATCGACAATAATATCTCTTCCAGTTTCTTCCGATAATTCTATCATTCTCTCTGCCAGCGCACATGATAAACCTAAATTATCATGCGAATGCAGTCCAATTTTAATATCCTTATCTAGTAATCTATCTACTTGCTTAAAAATATGAACCAGATCAATCATATCCATTGCACCAAATGTATCCACAATTGAAAAAGAGGCAGGTTTTACAGCATTCACTTTTTTGATTAATTCTTCACGCGCCTCATCCGTATAACTTATTGAATCCATCGGATTGAATTGAACAAAATATCCTTTATTTTTCGCACCTTTGCAAAATTCCAGAGATTCATCAATTTCATGTTGTGCAAAAGAAATTCGCAGCCATTTAAAAGATTTCCCATTATAATCATCCAAGTTTTCCAATGAATACCTGCTATTATCACAAAATCCCAAAAACTGTGTATTTCTTCTATCATCCGGTAAATATTTAATAACATCACCCGAATCCTTGTACACAAGACTCTCCCCTGTTACATTTTTCTGAAGGAAACCAGTTTCGACATAATCTATACCAGCTTCTGCCAATCCCTTCATTATACCTTTCACAAATTCAGGGGCAGAATTCTTATTAAATAGATAGCCACCGTCTCTAATTGTACAATCAGTTATTTGAACACTCATTTTTTAATATCTCCTTATATATCGCATTGCAAATTTCAAAATCCTCCGGATAATCAATATCCATAGCCTCAATCTTATCAACTTCCTTTATATATGGATGAGATCCCAATCTTCTATTATGTTTAATAAATGATTCTTTTGTAAAAACATATGCTATAGAGGTTTCTCCATATATCAACGGAAGATCCTGTGTTCTTGGAAAATGATCCGGATCAAAATTTATAGGCTTGTTATCTTCCCACATAAACGTTCTTATTGCCTCAGCACAAAACGCTGAATCGTATTCTCCACTAGCAACTTTTGCAACACAATCCTCTATAGTCGACACCTTTGCAAACGGAGATGTAGTATGTGCGTTTACATAAATATCTGCATCAACAGAATTCATAAATTCCTTTATGAAATCATTGGCATTAATATTATCGCCATCTAAATACTCCGGTCTCTTCAAATATTTCACTCCTGGTAAAATATAATCTTTCACTGCATCATCAGAGCAATAAATATACACTTCATCAATATTTTTTGCTTCTAAGCAAGCTTTCTGAATAAAATGCATTAAAGGTGTACCATCAAAAAAAGGTTTTATATTTTTTCCTGGTACCCTTTTTGAACCTAATTTAATTGGAATCAAAGCTACTGTTTTCATTTGTACGTTCCTTCTTTCTTTTATAAATCGACTTATCTTACATACATTATTTAATTACCATAAATTAATTTAAATTTTTATTATAATCACATCATTTAAATTATTTATATTTTTTTATATATTTTAATAACTTTAATAATAATGACATATAGTATTTTTTGTATGTACATATTATTAAAATTAAAATTACAATTTGTAGTAAATAGATATGACTTGGTGACATTGCACAAATTAACTGAATTATCAGAAGCCAATACACCAATATTGATTTTTTCCAATCAATTGACATCTTTATATATTTTGCTGAAACAATTAATCTTATTAACCATGATATAAAATATGCTATAGCTGTTGATATAGCAGCTCCTAAAATTCCAATTCTGCCTATTAAAAGAGTATTCAAAACAATATTTACACCTGCACTTACAAATGTAGAATATGCACAAGTCTTTGTATCCTTTACCGCCGAAAAAATACCTCCTAAATATCCAGCCATAGCGCTAAATAAAGTAGCATACAAAAGAACAGGAACATAATACCATGCTTGATAAAATTTATTTGCATACAATATTTTAGAAAGGAAAATATTAAAAATCATAATAATTGAAGTAATCAAAACCATTCCTGCATTATATAACTCATATGTTTTCGTAAAAAAACCATCTGTATCTTTCTCGTCAAAATCTACTACAGCGGATATTGACCATGCCTGTGTAAATATGGTCTGAAAAACCCCTAATATTGTCGGGATTTTATAAGCAACGGAATAAATTCCATTTTGACTTACACCGCAAATTCCTGTAACAAAATACTTATCAAGACTTGAATTAATCCACCACGCCATCCCTGTAAATACAGTTGGTATACAATAAGATAACATTTGTTTATTTAATTCATTTTTCTGTAAACTTTTAAGCCTTATTCCCGTAAAAATATTTTCATTAAATTGCATAAACAGAGTTGATACTAATAACCCTAAAAATAAAGCAAAATAATAACCACAAAATCCCCACTTCATTATTACAATAAAAAATATATCTGCAGTTAACATAACTACTGTATTAATCAAACTTGCAATAATCATTATAGGAATACGATCTATTGCTCTCAAATAGTTTTGCGAAATACTATATATTAAATTAAATATAAATCCAACAAACATACAAGGAAAATATATTCTATACTCGCTCATCATGGGGATAAAACTTAAAACAACTCCAAATAGTGCCAAAATCAGAGCACCCTTTTTCGCCACCAATATACCATAGGCCAAATAATCCTTACTATTCTTTTCCTCAAGCGTAAATCTCATAATTCCTTCAGCAATATTAAGTGAAAAAATTGGAATTATTATATTTATTGTAGTCGCTACTAAATCTATAATTCCATATTCCTGTGTATTTAAATAGCTTGTATATAATGGAACAAGTAAAAAAGATAATATTTTTTGTCCAAACGAACTTATTGTAAATAATTTTACATTATTAGATAAATATGAATACTTTTTTTTCATTTTCAATTTTCCTTCCTACAATAATATACTTATCTAGTATTTTGAAAATAATCATCTAGCATTTCATATATTTCCGATTCTTCTTTAGGCAACATAAATTTATCAGGTTCTTTATATGATTGTTTAAATTTTTCGTATTTATCAATAGTTTTTTCATTTACGCGTCTATAACCATTGATTGGTTTTATTATATCTAAGAATAATCTAGCCAAAAGCATCTTAGGTCCTTCATAATCATACAAAAATTTATCTGACATCATGGTTCCACAAGCTATACTTAACTGTAACAAATCAGATTTTTTTGATATTATTCTATTCCATAAAATAAGTTCCCAAGGCGCATTATTATTTTTAATAACTGGAATTAATCCCTCAAATCTATTAACTTTTGTTCGTGGATGTAACTTTATTGCAAAATGTACATTACTATATTTTGAAATAATTTTTTTGTAAAAAATATAATCTTCATTATTTGGAATTAGTCCATCTTCAAAATGACTTTCTTCCATGATTAAACACTCTATATTATCTAATTCATTTTCATTTTTATAATCAAAAACATAATTTATCGTTTTTAACAACTTATAATCGCCTATTTTAATTGCAGGAAGTTTTTTTATATCAACAGAACAATCATTTGGAAATTTCATATACTCGGGACATCCCGTCCACCAAGTTTTTATATTATAATACTGTTTTTCGATTCCTAACCATCTATAAATATGACTCCACTTGTATTGTTCTGGTTTATAAACCTCATATCCTCCCGGTCCATCTTCAACACAATGAAATTCAAAATTTTCCTGCGATTTATTAAGATTAAACAATACTTGAGAAATCACCTCCTCAATGTTAAAGGAAATCACTTTATCATATATATTTTTTTTAAAAATATCCCTATATTTTTTCCCATAAATATAATGTAAAACTTTTATAGATTTATATTCATTTACATTAAAATAAAATACATTATCAAATTCGTTTGTATTTTCCAATCTCCTTATAAATTCCATATTATTAAACATATCATGTACTAAATATAAATCAGCTTTTCCATAAAATTCAGGTATTTCTTTTTTTATTTGAAACATTCTCATTATTTGAACGTAGGTACTACATACAAACGCTATCTTATTCTTTTTATTACACATTTTTATCCATCACTTCTATAATTATTAAATTTTATTGCATTACCATATTATTTTGTTTATCGTAAATTGCCATTGGAATCAGGATATAGCAACAATTACACAAAAAATAACTATATATATTATCTGTCAAATACAAGATTATTGCATATATTGTTAATAACAAATAAATCTCTGCAACTAAAAAACCTTGTTTTTTATACAAAATTTTTGTTTTAAAAATCAAAATATATATTAGCCATATAAAAAAAGGAATCATTCCAATTTCAACATATTTTTTAAACAAATCGCTATGCATACCTGATAACACAATAAGACCATTGTTTATTAAACCATTTTTTCCATGTAACAAAAAAGTCTCTTTATCAACATAACCAATACCTAGCCCCCAAAATCCGATGCTGAATTTGGTTTTATTTGCCCAATATTGCCACGTATCTAAACGATGATTGAAATTTATATTATATTGCATAGCAATCGTATTTAATCTGTGATCATATATAATTGCAATAAATAAAAAACAAATCAAAATAGCAATAATACCCGGAACTATATATTTACGACTTGTAGTTTTGGAATATCTATCAAATAGATAATAAAACAATGCAACAACTAATATTGCAAGTAATTCTATTCTTTTGTAACCCAAAAAAATATATATAAATGAGATTACAATCTTCAAATTCAAATTACTTATATTACATTTTTTTCCAAAAACCAAAAAAAATATAAGAAAAAATCCTAATGCAAATGTTAAATCATGAACTTCTAGATAATTATTTACATTAACCAAATCTTGAAAGAAAAAAACACTTCTAATAATGTTCATTATTCCACACTTAATTATTCCCCTAAATATACCCAAAAAAGAATATGACAAAATCATTGATATCCATAATAAATCTAAACAACGAATACCAAATATCCTATATGCTCTATATATAAAAAAACCCGTAATTATCAAAAAAATAGTATTAGAAAACAACCTTGAGTAATATTCAATTTCCCCTCCAATTCCAGATGGACCAGATACAAACCAAATAATAATAGTATAAAAACACATGACTATTATTGGAACAACAAATAATCTCAAGTGTAATTTAGCCAATATCCTATTACCGTCTTCTTTTTTATAATTATAAGACCATATTATCCATAAGCATGCCAATGTATATGTCCAATATGTGCTTATTGTAAATGGGTATAATTTAGATACACCACATAAAAGTGCAAATATAACAAATACACATTCTTTAGGCTTTATCCTTATTGACTTCATTATTTTTTTCCACCTTTAACTTCAACGTTTTATAAAATTCATTATACATATTTGTTATCGAATAATTTGTTGCTTCTAATTCAGCGTATCTTCCCATTGCCTTTCTCTTATCTTTATTTTCAATTAGGTCTTTTATTTGTTTCGCTAAACTATATTGTAAATTTGCGTCTTTCTCAACAATTATAGAACACTTTTTTCCAGCATATTCTGGCATTCCACCAGAATTTGTTATTATTATTGGCAATCCTGCTGCCATATTTTCAACACATGCCAACGGAGCAGCTTCCTCTATTATAGTCGGAATAACAGCTATATCTGCAATATTTTGATATTTATACAGTTCATTGTTCTTTATATATCCAAGTTGAATTATATTATTTGATGATTTTTCTATTAATTCTTTTACTTTTTTTTCATATACAGTCATACCATTAAGCGCAAATTTAGCAGCTCCTATTAATAATAAAACTACATTATCATTATTTATAATATTTATGGCTTCTATTAATTCACTTATACCCTTTTCTGGAATAATCCTACCTACATATAGTATAATGAATGCCTCATTATTAATTCCTAATTCATTTCTTATTACTGTTTTTTCTTTTTCGGATAGCTTTTTATTAAATTTATCAATATCTATTCCATTTTTAACAACAGACACATCTATATAAGGATGACTACAGTTATTTATCCATTCATCACCTACAAATTTGCTAACTGGCAAAAGTTCTGAAAAAAAGTAATTTGTTTTTTTATTTGGATCTCCAATCCAATGCAAATGGCTTACTACCTTGTTTCTGTCTATATTCTTAAATAGATAAGGTAACATATATGTTAAACCATCCTCATATACTATCAAATCAAATCTATTGTTATTTTTTTCAAGCCATTTCTTTACCTTAATCATTCTAGGATATGCTGGTATATAAATTCCAATAATTTTTTTAATGAGTCTAAAACAATAAAACCACATTTTATCAATTGCAGTTTTATTAAAATATATAAAATTGGTAAATTTATAATTGTTCTTTATAATATCTTTCGACTCAGTTGCAAGAACTGTAATATTTAAGCACTCCCTTTTCTCATTTTCAACGCATAAATTCTCAACAACTTGTTCTAACGCCCCTCCTTTTATTGCTGGAATCGGATAATCAAATGGGGCCACTATACAAATATTAATCATATTATTGTCACCTCTTATATCTAATAATCATAAAAAAATATATTAAAAAAAAGTGTTTTTTTAATATTAGTCTTTGTAAAATCCTCAATTTTCTATTATTAATTACCTTTTTTTCATTTAAAACAATAATGATTTCTCTATTTAAACATATTTTTTTTATTTCATTAATTTTTTTTATAAAAGACAAATGATCATAAAATGCTATATGCTTAAAAGAAACCAACAAATTAATAACAAAATTATTATATGCCCTCATACACGCCATATTATCCAATTCAGCACATTGTATTATTTCTTCCATCTTTCTATACAACACAACAGCTCTATATGGTCTTTGCGGATTAAAACTGTTAGTCAATGAACTTCCATTATCACAATAAAAATACAAATTATCATTCCAAAAACCAACTTTTGGCTTATTAATTAACAAATTTGCTGAAAACAAATAATCTTCACTTAAACATATCCTTTCAGATTCAAAATAAAGATTTTTATCATTTAAAAAATTTTTTCTATATATCGCCTTCCATGCAGGTCCAATTTCATATCTATCTGATTTTAATGGTTCTCCCAAACTTAAACCAGCTAATTCTTTGTATTCTGGCATATTTTTCGGAAAAAAATCATGTCCTAATACAATTTTTCCTTGTTTATCAATATTTCTTCCAAAAAAGGCTACATCTAATTTTCGCTTTTTCATAAAATCTATCAAATCATATAAACTATTCTTTTTAATATAATCATCAGAATCTACAAATAATATATAATCTCCTCTAGCTCTATCCATACCATAATTTCTTGTCAACCCTAATCCTTCATTTTTTTTATGATAGACATATATATTATTGTATTTTTTTTGATATATATCACTGATTTTTCCAGAATTATCGGTGGATCCATCATCTATAATTAATATTTCAGTTTCTACTTTTTCCTGCTCTAATAAAGACTCTAAACATCTATCTAAATATTTTTCAACATTATATACTGGAACAATAATAGATATATCCATTTATGCCCACCTATTAACCCTTCCATATATTTTTTTTATAAACGGTCTAGCTATAAAATAGCACAATAACCCTACTCTAGTTTTTTTTCTAGCATTGATATCAGTTAAAACAATTATTCCATATTTTTTTATTATTTTTTTTATCTTTTTGATTTGAATATTATATTTTTCCTGTTTTGGACAGTTTAAATATAATCTTAAAGCAGCAACAACATAATAAGACATTGCAGATTTTACAATAATATTGTTATTACTATAATGATCAAAAATCTCTTCAGCTATAATCAAAATATCAAAATTACGAGCATCAAACTTTTGTGTTGTAATACTTCCATTTCTATGGAAATATGCATATATTTTCGCATTACTATACACAATTGTTTTAGCTTTTTCAAATATCTTATACATAATAGCACTATCTTCATAAAGCATTCCAACCGGAAAAATAACATCCTCAAAAAATCTTCTTCTATACATTTTGCTCCAAGCAGATACCAAGAATTTTTTTTGATACAATAAATTATTTATTGCACTATCCGAATCTAATACTTCTAAATATGTAGACATACTAAATTGTATATCAGTATCATCAAAGCAATGAACACAATTGCAAATACTAATATCTGCATTATTGTTTTTTATTAATGAATATAATGTTTCAATATATTTACATGAAACAATATCATCACTATCAACAAATGTAATAAACTCACCTTTAGTCACTTCAATTCCACAATTTCTTGCATCAGATAATCCTCCGTTATCCTTATGTATAACTTTCACTCTAGAATCTTCTTTAGCATAAAAATCACACATTTCTCCACTATTATCCGTAGCTCCATCATCAACCAATATAATTTCTATATTGCTATATGTCTGTTTCATTACACTTCTTACGCATGCATCTAAATACGTTTCTACATTATAAACGGGAATTACAACACTTATAAGTTCATTCATAAAAAACACTCCTACATTTAGTTCAAAACTAATCACACAATTAATGAAAAAACACTTTCATATATTTTGAGCATATTTCATCCCATGTATATTTACTTAACACACGTGCTTTGGCTTTTGTTCCTATTTCATCTATTTGACATTTTTTTAACACTTCAACTTGATTTATTAACTTTGCCAACTCCCCTAGCTCTTTACTCCAATATAAAGCACAATCCTCTGCCACCTCCCTATTAAATCCAATATCAACGAGCAAGTTCAAATCAGTACTTCCAAGAGCCTCTATAAGGCTCGGATTAGTGCCACCAACAGTGTGTCCATGAAAATATGCATACGCATTCTCTCGAATCTTCTTCAGTAATTCTTGATCATAAACTGTACCTACAAATTTAATTCTTGGATCGCGCCTAAAATGTAACTTGTTTTCCAGTTCATTTAAAAACTTATCATTCACATTTGTTATAAGTGCAAAATCTTTCTTTGATTTAGATTTCATAAATTCTCTAATCATAATTTCAAATGAGTTTTCCGGCACAAATCTTCCTACAACCAAATAATAATTTTTCTTGCTTAGTCCTTTTTCTTTGTACCAGTTCACAAGTTTTTCATCATCATCAGATAATTTACTAGGTGTCAAATCAGCTCCATATGCAATAAATGTCGTATTAGGATTTTTACCATTTATGCCTTTGCCATCATATTGTTCATGAATATATTTTTCTATATTCACTGAATCACAAATAGCAAGATCACAATATTTAACCATCATCTGCTCAGATGCTTTCCAATATTTTCTTATAGGTTTGCTCCACTTTGCTCTCATCCACTCATGTCCATCTGGATTAAGATACACTTTCCCACCAAGCTTATGTATTTCCTTATAAAAATGTTTTGCAAATGGTCCAATTCTACATGCCATGATATAAACTATTGGTTTTTCTATATTATTCTTCTTTATATATTTGCAACATTCTCTTAAAGCAGCAACATCATAATAAATAGCCTGTGCCGCTCCAATTTGTGGAATATGAATTTTAAAACATCTCGCATTATGAAATTCAAATTCTGTATCAGATATTCTTTTAACATTATCCAATTTTGTTTCATCCATATAGCCATCACCATTTGCCTTACATGCTACGTGATATTTTATATTTGGATTGTTCTGATGATATTCTGTCAATTTGTATACAAAAGTCTCATATCCACCATACGCACCAAGACTTTTTGCTCCAACTAAGAAGACATTTTGCACGTTACTCATTTTGTCCTTACATCGCTCCTTCATTTTTCAACACACCAACTATAGTTTGAAAAATAATTTTCAAATCACCCTTCACACTCCACTCCCCAATATACTGAGTATCCAGCTTCACCACTTCCTCAAAGTCCGTAATATTACTCCTGCCGCTCACCTGCCACAGCCCAGTTAGTCCCGGCCTGAATGACATTCTGGCTCTGTGGTGTGGTTCATACTTCTCCCACTCATCGAGTGTTGGTGGTCGTGTTCCCACCAGGCTCATATCTCCTTTGAGGATGTTCCAAAACTGTGGCAGCTCATCTATTGATGTTTTCCTGATAAACTGTCCTATGCCTGTTTTCTTTGTTCCATCCGGCAGTATCTTGTTGCCTATGATTCTCGGATCGAAGTCCATCTTGAACATCATTCCGTCGCTCACCTTGTTTTGTGCCATGAGCTCCTTCTTTCGCTCCTCAGCATCCATGTACATGCTTCTGAATTTGTACATCTTGAACTTTCTTCCGTTTCTGCCGATTCTCTCCTGTGCGAAGAAAATCGGTCCGGGTGATGCGATATATATTGCCGGTCCCACAAATATCGTCACTATCAAGGTGATGATGCATCCGACCAGCCCTCCGAGTATGTCCATGCCTCTTTTTGCAAGAAGCTGTGTGGTGCTCGCATAGTTCATGCTTGCGGTGATGACTGTGTAGTCACCGATTTTTTCTATCTGATTAAAGCTGCCTGCCATGGCTTTGTTTTTGGTGATGCCTCTGTGAACAGCTATACCCATCTCAAGGAATATGTCTGCCATCTCATAGGGATATTCGCTTTCTGCGCACGGTGGTATAAGCACCTCGTCCACCCATTCCTCACAGGCGTAGTCCACTATCCCGTCGTGATTTGCAACGATTGGTATTTCGCATATTGTTTTACCCTTCAGGTCGGTATCTGTTGCCGCTGCTACAATCTGTGTGTATCCAAAGCCATTTTTCTTTAGTCCGTGAAGTGTCTCCTCAAGGAGCTTTTCCGGTGCTATGACAAAGAGTGATTTTTTCGATGAAGCAAAGCCTCTTTTTTTGATAATTTTCTTTAACACCACTCTGCCTAAGTACGACACGAGAATATATATTGGAATCATGATGTAGTAAGACATACGCGAATATATCTCGCCCATCTGTGTGGTAAACAGGAAGAAGGTTGTTATTATTTCTACAAGCACCACATGCTTACATGTAGCTATAAGCTCATCGAGATAGCCACGCTTCAATACATTTTTGAAGGCATCGGATACTATTTCCACGAAGAAATCTATGAGCAGAAATGCTGCTGCCAGTATCCTGTAGTCTTTATCTGTGTATGGATTGCCAGGTCCAAAGCGCCATATGTATGAAACTATGAATGCTATCTGCATGCACAGGACATCTAAGAGCATAAAATCTATATGCTTGGTCCAGCCTCTTCCTTTCTTTCTGTACATTTTTTCTGTGTCTCCCTGTATTTCCTGATTACCCTATTTCCAGTTCATCCCTATGCTGTCAAGCCTTGCTATGCGCTCTGTGTCGAGCACCATGCCGCTGGCGTTAGGGTTTTTTCTTTTACATCTGATATTTGATATCCAGCGTCCCAGCTTCACTCCGTCTGTGGAATATGATACCGGCACGTCCAGATTGCCGTTTTTCTCGTAATATGTTTTCGCAAGCTCAAACTTTCTGTTCCACTGTATGGCAGCCTTGCTTTCTGACCTGTAGCCTATACTATGCAGGCGCTTTAGCTGCTCGTCTGTCATTGAGTGGCTATTGGTCAGGTTGGACAGCCACCGTCCAAGTGGTATGCCGTCAGCTGTGACGTACTTTGCAGGTACTTCGAGGTTTCCATGCTCCTTGTAGTAGGCTTTGGCTGCGCTGTAGTACTCTTCCCACTTCTGCTTGTTGTGATCCCATATCATGCCAAGCTCCTCGAGTGCTTTTCTCTGCTCATCGGTGAGTGCCTGCTCTATGCCATACTTTTTCACCTTGAAGCGCATGTTGTTGATCCATGAGCCGAGCCTAAAGCCTGTAGGCGATACGTATTTGGCTTTGATGTCCAGATTGCCGTAGGTATTGCGGTAGCTTTTAAGCTCTTCAAGTACCTCCTGCCAGCTTGAGTCCGTAACATCCCATATCATGCCTATGTCGTTTAGCTTTTGTATCTTTTCCCAGGTGAGGTTTCCGGATATATTGCCCGACTTCACTCGCCTCTGGGTGTTTATCCATGCTCCCAGTGTGAGTCCTGACTCAGTGACATAGCTCTTTGGTATCTTGAGATTTCCATTTTCCTCATACCATTGCTTGGCAGCCTCATAGTATGTGTCCCACGCGCTTCCCAGATTTTCCTGCAGGCGCATGAATATCTCCCTGCTGTCCTTGGTCTCATCTATGATGCGGAATCTGTCGTCAAAATGCTCTCTTTTCGAATGAGTGTCAGGATACAGCAAAAATGCTTCCTGCATCTCGTTTTTCAGGCAGTCTATACAGTAGAGGCTGTCAAAGTTGTTGACCAGGTCAAATATGACCGGCTGGGTTTTGCTTCCTGCTGACAGTGCTCTGCCTATCTGCTGCAGATAGATGATTGGTGACACCGTAGGGCGAAGCAGTATTACTCCGTCCACGTCGTCCACATGTATGCCCTCGTTTAGCATGTCTATGCAGTAGAGGAGCTTTAAGTGGCTTCCTGTGTCCTTTTTGAATTCGTCAAACGCTTTGCTGGTCGATGCTTCGTTGTAGTACGCTGTATATATGTGTGGCTTTTTGTCCACCTTACTAAACCAATCGCCTGCCTGCTCCTTCATCTCATCCATGTGCTCTCTGCCCGAGCAGAATACTATGTATTTGCCATCAGGCTTTGTCATCTGTCTGGCAAAGACCTCTGTAAGGCCGTCTGCCTGCTCGAGTGCACGCTTTAGCTGCTCTAGGAGCTTTTCATTTTCCGATACAAGTCCCGGGTTTGATAAGCCCTCGATTCGTTTTTTCAGTTGCTCGAGCTCTTTCTTGTATGAATACATGGCTATGACATATTTAGGCTCCGGAAGTATTTCCCTCACGATTGCTTCTCCGAGTGTCATCTCTGAGGCTATATTGCCCTCAAAGAGCTCCTCTGCCATATTGCGCTGGTTGTCCAGATAGCGTATGTTTGTCGCTGAGAGCCCCAGGCGCTTTGCCTTCGGATATGCTTCAATGAGCTTTTTCACACTCTTGCCCCACTCTGCGGCTCCACAGCGGTGGAACTCATCGAGTATGATATAGTCAGGGTGCAGGGTGTCTATGCTGTCCTCATGCTTCATGAGCCTGCTGTACGACATGTATTTTATGTTTGAGAACTGTGTGTCTATGTTCTCAAGCTGTGTCTTGTAGATGTACTCACTTGGCGATAGCCATAGAAAGTGTTTGTGTGGATGCTGCTCCACGAGCTTGAAGGCTATCATCGACTTGCCCGTGCCTGTCGGATGGATGACGGCTGCCATCTGCTTTTCCTCCAGCATGGTTTCGACTGCTCTGTATGCATCTTCGTTGTGTTTGTAAAGATGTATGCTCATTTGCTGCCTCCGGGTGAAACACTACATTAAAAGGGAGGTTGGATTTCGAAGATTATTACAATCTGCGAAATCCAACCTCCCTTATGTATAAAATAAGCATTTTATATAAATATGACCATTTTTCTGACCATTTATGGGATAACTATAGAATTGATTGCGGAGCGCTTGGTCTCCAGATTTGGATGCATATAGCGATTCAATGTAATATTTACATTGGAATGTCCAAGAATCTCACTTACACTCTTAGCGTCGGCGCCGCTGCTGATACAGTTTGTGGCAAAGGTGTGGCGCAATGCATGAAAGTGAGTATTCCCGATACCTGCTTCTCTTATATAGATATGGAATCTATTCTGATAAGTGCGGGGATCCATAGGCTGATTTTTCTTTAGAAAATAAGAGTCACCTTTTATTGAAGTGTTATAATAATCTGACAGCTTGTCATATATAAAGTCCGGGATAGGAATCTCACGAAGTGAATTTGAAGTCTTTGGTGAATCTATATATAAAGAAGTCTTTTTCGTGGCTGTGTGGTTATTTTGTGATGAAACGGATGTGTGTACCGTATCTACCGGAAGTCTCTGCACTGTGCGATTGACATGCAGAGTGCGACTAATCATGTCGATATCTTCCCATTTCAGGGCACAAATTTCTCCTAAACGCAGCCCCATAAAAAGGCACAATAAAATACCGAGCTTATAGATATCAAGCTCGGTAAGAAGATACTCGGTTAGCTTTTGCTGGTCTGTTGTATTGATTGTATTTATGTTGTTTGAGGATGTGACGGATGAACGTTTTGCCCTGTACGACAGATGAATTTCTCCGGTGCCATATGTGGCAGCTCCATATGCAAGGATAGAATTAAATATACAAAGTATGCTCTTTGTAATGCTCTCACCGACTGTCTCAGGCAGATCCTTGAGTATTTCATTCTGATTTAACTGATCTATGACGCTTTCTCCCCAGTTCGGTTTGATATATTTGTTGTATATAGTAGAATACTTTTGAATGGTAGAGCACTTCCGGCTGGATGCTATACTTTCAAGCCATTTCTCAGCGACTTCTTTTACGGTGATAGCGGACTGTTTTGGGGCTGCTGTTTGATTAAGTGAAGCAGCTTTTGCTGTAAGCAGCCTTTCTGTTACTTCCTTATAGCTGTGGCCGTATACCGATTTGCACTTTTTACTGCCAGCTGTGTCTATTATGTAGTAGCGCCCCTCCCAGCGTCCGTCGGCTCTCTTTCTGATGTTGGTTCCTCTTCTTGACATAATGTATGCCTCCTTGTGATTATTTATTTCAATAGAAGAGGAATGAATTACTTAATATTTATCTGTTTTCCATATGTCTTTACCATTTTGGAATGCTCTCAGCTTTGTGAGTTTCTTTTCATATAATGCTTGTAGCCTTGGGATACGCATATGACGTTCGATTAAATCTTTTTTATACAAACTAAAATCCATTTCTGCTTTATCAATATTTACAATATTTCTATCCTTTACATATGATAGAAGCCGTACTTCTTTAGAAATAAAAGAATGTGTCTTTATCTCATCAATACGAATTGAACCAAGATGCTCGTATGGAATATTATAGAACATAGAATTACCGGAATCATATATAGGTGCAAATCCAAGTATTTCTAATGTGTCAGGATTTCTGACTATAGAAATATTATTCATGTGTCTGTCGGTATTTGAAATGAGATAGTCAGTCATTATTTCATAATCCATAAAATAATCAAACTCTTCTTCTTTTATTCCCAAACCAAGACAGACCTTTTTCAATGGATAATAATATGATTCATTTTGCTTAAGCTTGACTGATTGCAATAATTCCCATGCACTGATACATTCCAGATTTTCTGAGCAAAAATCATATGAAAGACATCCAAGTCCTTCAATTCCACCTTCTACTGTTAACAATGTGGGAGTGTATACTGTGAAATTTTCAAATTTTTGTTTTCTATGAAGTTCTGTTGCAAATAGTTCGTTTATACTTTGCTGGTATGATTCTCCATAATTACCTTTAATCATATATCTGCGGCCTGAAGTGTCAATACACCATTTTTTCTGAAGTTCTCCCTGTGAAGCAGCGCAGTTAAATTTTGTTTTCTTCCTTAAATCAAGTAAATTGTCCTTGTTTAGTGTTATTTCACCAAATGTATCTACGAAATCATTTGTAAACAGATTTACATCTTTCCATTCGATATCTTCACCACGAGGTTTAATCCAATAACAATCCGACAAACTTAAGGCCAAATTATCTACCAAAGCACTGTTTGTTGAAGAATATCCAAGTCTTTGCAGGGCAGTCTTAGCTCCGTGCCTCGTCTTAGGAATAGCTCTGTCCTTCCACCAATCATGAAATTTCATATCATTCATCTGTCCACCTATAGGAAAGTGGGCAAGAGCTGCTTCATTTTTTCTGTAATTTCCGAGAGTTCCACCTTCTGTCAGCTCCATCAGGCAAACAGGTATATCTTTATGCATTAAATAGTATTCTTTAGCTATTTTCTTCGCCATATATTAACTCCATATAATATCTTCTGTTTTATCAAGTCTACAGTCACGATTAAATTTATCAACTATTTCATAATAGGATTCAAATAAATCAGCCACATATAATGAAAGATTTTTTTCCTTAACACCATCAAGATCTTCACCTATCTTGATTTTTGTACCTATTGAATCAATTAAATACCCAGCGTCTCTGTTATAATAATAAATCTTACCATTATTATCTTCAATTTTACACATATTATCATTATCTATCGGTAACTGGTTGGCAATCAATTTTATAATATACGGCGTTGGCGAGCTTTCTCCCTGCTCCCATTTTTGCAATGTACTTATTGGTATATTGAACATCTTTGAAAAACTACGTTGCGAAAGGCCGGTAGTATTTCGTATTTCCTTAATGTTCATAATAACAAACCTCCCATAAAAAATATATCCAATTTGGTTACTCTTTTTGTTATTATACCCAAATCGGATATATAATGTCAATATAATTTAATTTATTTCTGACCACAATTTTGACCATCTAAAACTAAAAAATATATAAAATACATCCCAATATTCCCTTAAAAATGTAAAAAGATACAAAAAAAGATACAATAGTTGACATAAAACGACGTAAGTTTTATTATATATCTAGTGTTTTTTAACAGAGGTGATTTTCGCAGATTGTAATAATCTGCGAATTTTTTATTACATTCCTTCTGATTAGGCATTAGCATAATATCATGAAAAAAGAGAGCGGGCCGGCGAATGGGAAGTTCGCCGGCCCAGATTTACACTAGGAGCAAAGTTTATACTTTGCGGAGATAAAATATATTTATAGAAAACCAAATATTTGGTAATCTATCATTTTGTTTTGTGGCCATTCCTGTTGTCGCGGCCACGCTATAGTTCTGATTTACTTATACCGCTGCCAGCTTCTTTCCAAGCTCCTCGCAGGCTGTCTTTGCATCATCGTCCGGTGCATCCTGGCAGATAACACCCTCGCCGCCTACCACTGTAGCTCCGGCTGCTGTCATTCGCTCTACCCAGTCGCGCATCCACTCGCCATCGCCCCATCCGTATGAACCGAACAGACCGATAGTCTTGCCTACCACGCAGCCCTCAAGCTCTGTGACAAACGGCTCCATCTCGCCCTCCTCAAGTACCTCTGCACCCATTGCAGGACATCCGAGTGCGAATGCTGTCTCTGATTTAAGCTCATCTATTGAAGCACTGCTTACGAATACGATTTCTGCTTCCTTTCCGGCATCTGTGACGCCTTTTGCAACTGCCTCTGCCATTGCTGCTGTATTGCCCGACTGCGACCAATAAACTACACTGATTTTGCTCATTTTAATTCCTCCTATACCGCAATCTGCTGCGGTTCTTCTTTATATATTTCCAGTATCAGCCTCATATCTATATCCTCGGCCAATAGCTGTATGACACTTTCCTTCGCCTTTTCAAAATCCTCAAACATCTTCTTTTTGAGTGGTACATTGCGGTACACCTTCCAGTATCCTGAATACAGGCAGCCGCATCCGTTATGCTCTATAAAGCCTCTCACATCCTCTATCGGATATCCAAGCAAAAGCCCCATCTCATGTGGAAACTGCTTGTGTTCATCATTCAGATACGCTTCGTAGCGTTTTTTGAATCTAAGTAATATCTTGCCGAATGAAAAATCCTCATATCCCGCTTTCTTTAGTATGTCCAAAGCCTCTGAATTATTCAGATATGCTTCTAAGAGGCTCCTGCGGAATAAGAGGAAGGCGGTTTTCTCATTCCTTGCTGCGAGCCTGAAATGCGATATCCCGGAAGCTCTCAAAATCACTCTCATGGCACTCTCATCAGCGCTGTCTATCATGAGCATATTTGAAATTCTCGCTCCTGTAATTAGTGGGGCACACTGGAGGGCAAGCTGCATTTCCACGCTCTTTAAATCCATGCTCATAGCAATCTGAAATACTTCCTGGCACATTTTGGCTCCTTTCGTGTTAGTTATATCTAACCTGAGTTAAATATATCTTACTTACACCTATATGTCAAGTATTTTTTGCCATTTTTACACTTTTTATTCTCAATTAATTGCAACAAAAAACACACTAAGAATCTTTAATTCTCAGTGTGCTTTCCTTATTGCCGTTCTTCTTTTTATACAATTCCTATAAAACCAGGCTTATGACACCTGCACTCTATACATATTTTTGCGGTCAATCGCTCCAATCTCTTCGAGTGTATTGATCATCCGATACACCGTAGCAGTCCCGATAGAGTGGTCTATCTTTGACGCCCGGTAATAAATCTCTTTGCAGCTTCCGCACTCGCCCTCGAGGATTACATCAAGTAAAATAAGTCTCTGCTTTGTAATCCTGCATCCGCTGTCCTTTAGCTTGCCAACGATTACCTCTTTTTGCTCTATTGCTTCTTTCGACATACATCCTCCTATCGTTACCGATGCCGGCAGATGCAGCTTAAGCGGCAGATGAGTTCTTTCCATGAAATGCCCATCCTGTGCTTCATACACACCATGCCGTGGATTAATGACAGCCCTTGCAATGGCTGCAGTCCATTCCACACTGCAGGCTCTTGCCTGCTTTCTTTGATTTGATTATTGTCCTGATTACAAGTGCAACTATCACTACGAGAATTGCAATTACAATGATATCAGCCAGCATGTCATCATCTCCTATTCACTACAAATGCTACTAAATATACTACTGCATTATTTCTTTTCCTTGAAAAATCCTATTATTATCTTTACGGCAAGCCCCAGCAGGCATAGAAGAACTATGACTACTATGAGGTCTGCCGTGTTAAATTCCAGATTGATTCTCATTTAAACGCCTATTACACGTTTGATGCCGCAAATGAAGTGCTCTTTGCTGTTGCCTTATTAGGGTCTTTTCTGAACAATAAGTATAATACACCTGCAAGGAGTACAAATGCAACTACTGTCCAGAAGTTGAAAGCTACCTCACCTATGCAAAGTCCCACAATCTGGTAAAACATAAGTGTTACACAGTAAGCTGATACATTCTGGAAAATGATTGTAAACCAGAAGAACTTACGGTTGTTAAGCTCTTTTGCTGTTGTTGAGATAGCTGCAAGACATGGTGAGTCAAACAGGTTGAACAGCAAGAATGATACTGCTACCATTGTTGTTGGGAAGAATGCTGCAAACTGATCATGCATGCTTACTGCATACTCTTCTACCTCTCCAAGTCCTGCGAGCACACCCATTGTTGAAACGATACCCTCTTTTGCCACAAAGCCTGAGAGTGATGATGCAACTGCCTGCCATGTATCGAATCCAAGTGGTGCAAAGATAACTGCGATTGCAGATCCGATTACTGCGAGTAAGCTGTTTTCTTTGTCAACAAGTCCGAATGCGCCATCCTGGATGCCGAAGCTTGAAAGGAACCACATAACTGCACAGCAGAGGAAAAGGATTGTTCCGGCCTTCTTAATGAATGCCCATACTCTCTCCCATACGTGTAACAGCACACCCTTTACTGAAGGGATATGATACTGTGGGAGCTCCATTACGAACGGTGCAGGTTCTCCTGCAAATGCTCTTGTCTTCTTTAAAATGATACAGTAGATGATTGTGAGGCCGATTCCTGCAAAGTACATAAGAGGTGCCATCCACCAGCAGCCGTCACCCATGATAAAGCCTGCGATAAGTGCGATAACAGGAAGCTTTGCTCCACATGGGATATTTGTTACTGTCATCATTGTCATACGACGGTCTTTTTCGTTCTCGATAGTACGTGTTGCCATGATTCCGGGTACACCACATCCTGATCCGATGAGGAATGGGATGAAGGACTTTCCTGAGAGACCGAATCTACGGAAGATTCTGTCCATGATGAAAGCTACTCGTGCCATGTATCCGCAGTCCTCAAGGATTGAGAGGAATAAGAATACGATAGCCATCTGTGGTGCAAATCCGATAGGTGCACCAAGACCTCCGATGATACCGTCAACTACAAGTGATACGAGCCATTCAGAGCAGCCTACATTTTCCATAAATGTCTGTACTGCCGGCTGAATCCACTCACCAAAGAGTGTGTCGTTTGTCCAGTCTGTTACTATTCCACCGAGTGATGATACTGCAACATAATATACAGCCCACATGATGAGTGCGAAAATAGGCAATGCCAAAAATCTGTTTGTAACAATCTTATCAATTTTGTCTGATACTGTCTCTTTTCCGGCGCGTGCCTTCTTTACACATGAGCCAATGATTGAAGATATGTACTGATATCTCTCGTTTGTGATGATACTCTCTGTGTCATCATCGTATTTGTCCTCGAGAGCTTTAATGTCTGCGTCTACGTTTGGAGCACTCTTTAATACCTCAGAAATCTTTGAGTCACGCTCTAAAAGCTTGATTGCAAAAAATCTCTTCTGATTCTCTGCTACTGCAAGACCAAGCTTATCCTCGATGCCTGCGATTGTACTCTCCACATCATCTGCGAAGTGATGTACCCTCTGAACGGATTTACCTGACTTTGCAATCTGGATTGCCTTCTCTGCAGTCTCCTTGATTCCTGTCTTCTTTAAAGCTGAAATCTCAACAACCTCACAGCCGAGCTTCTCTCCAAGTGCTTTGATATTGATTGTGTCTCCGTTTTTCTTTACAATGTCCATCATATTGACAGCCATAAGCACCGGAATACCAAGCTCGATAATCTGTGTTGTCAGATACAGATTACGCTCGATATTTGTTCCGTCCACGATATTGATAATCGCATCAGGCTGCTCTCCGATTAAGTAATTTCTTGCAACAACCTCCTCGAGAGTATATGGAGAAAGTGAGTAGATACCCGGTAAATCCACCAGGTCTACATCCTTGTGACCGATAAGCTTTCCCTCTTTTTTCTCAACTGTAACACCAGGCCAGTTACCAACATACTGATTGGCACCTGTTAAGGCATTGAACAGTGTTGTTTTTCCGCAGTTCGGGTTTCCTGCGAGAGCAATTTTTACTGCCATGTTTTAATCTCCTTATTTTTGTTTGCTCATTCTGCCTATAGTTTGCATTTACTAACCTATAGTCAAAAAAAATTTACTCTACTTCTATCATAGAGGCATCGTCCTTACGAAGTGATAGCTCATAGCCTCTCACTGTCACCTCTACCGGATCGCCAAGCGGTGCCACCTTGCGGATAAATATCTCAACACCCTTAGTAATTCCCATATCCATGATACGTCTCTTGACTGCGCCCTGGCCTGTGAGCTTGACAACCTTGACTGTCTCGCCTACTTTGGCTTGCTTTAATGTCTTCATGCTGACTACTCCTTTTTTAATTTTATTGTTGTTTAAAAAATTTATATAAACGTTTGCATAATATCATATACAAAGTCGTTTAAATCTTAAATGATTACAGCTTATACAGCACATCGCTACATGTGTTGTATGTGTTATATATGTCATACATGTCATACATGCTATATCCATGCCTGTTACATTGTTATATCAAACCATGATCTTATTTGCCATGTCCTTGCCGATTGCTACTCTGGCGCCCTTTACATTGACTATCATATTGCCGGCTATCTCTGAGATGACAGTCACCTCTCCGCCTACTACAAAGCCCAGCTTCTCAAGGAAAGATCTCACCTCTTCCTTTCCGCCGATTTTCTTGATTATCTGTGCCTCCCCGGCACCACTCATTGATAATGGCATCATATTTACCTCTTTTCACGTCTTTTCTTCACGTCTTTAATGATAAAAAACATCATTTGGTACCTCTTACGGCTGTTAGTATACTCTAACGTTGCTTAGATGTCAATAATATTTTTTAGATTTTTCTTACTTTTTTCAGTTGTGGCTAATAGTGTGGGTACCAAGTGAGCACCGGGAAACCGGTGCAATACGACCTTATAATCATTTTCACCACAACGTAAGGTACGCGCGCCCCGGGCACCGGTGGCGCACACGTACTCTCCTGCAGGCGCATAGCGAAACAGTTTAGATACTGTTAGAATTTGCCCACGAAACGCAGAAACGCGCCATGGACGGCGCGTTTCGACGGTTTCGTCAAGCATAGAAACCCTAAAAAGCATAATTCATACAGTATCTTAACTGTAAAGCGTAGCCTGCAGGAGAGTACGTGTGCGACACCAAGTGCCCGGGGCGCGCGTACCGACCTCAGTCAAAAAAAGTATATTATAATATTATATTACGTAAAACCAGCTCGAATCCGTCTCCATCTCGCTGGCCACAAGCTCCTTTCGCTCTCCTGTTCTGATGGAAAGCTCCTGGTTTTTGATGCTCACACGAGCCCCCGGCTCGATAGATGAGGTAATAAATGCATTACTTCCGATGACAGCACCTCTTCCGATGACAGTCTCACCACCAAGTATAGAAGCTCCGGCATAGATGATGACATTATCCTCAATAGTAGGATGTCTCTTCACACCCTTTAGCTTCTGACCGCCTCTGGTAGAGAGTGCTCCGATAGTCACACCCTGATATACCTTGACATTGTCACCGATGATAGTGGTCTCACCGACCACGATGCCTGTTCCGTGGTCAATAAAGAAATTCTTGCCAATAGTGGCACCCGGATGGATATCAATACCGGTCTTGCTGTGTGCATGCTCTGTCATCATACGCGGGATGAGCGGTACTCCAAGCAGATGCAACTCGTGGGCTATACGGTTTGTAGTGATTGCAAGCAGTCCCGGATAGCAAAGGATAATCTCATTGTAATTGTAGGCTGCAGGGTCTCCGTCAAAAAACGCAGCCACATCAGTCTCCACCAAAGCCCTGATTTTTGGAATCCTTTTAAAGAAATCATTGCTGATTTTCTCAGACATATTGACAAGCTCGTGATGTGATAAGCTCCTGTATTTAGGATTCTGCGGCAGGGCAAGCACCACCTGCTTGCGCAGATTGTACATGATATCCTCCAAAAGAACAGCAATCTGGCTGTCCAGGTTGTAATATCTGAAGCTCGTGCCCTTGAAATAGCCCGGATACATTATCTTAATAAGCTTTGAGAGCAGATCACAAACAGCCTCCTTGTCTGGCTGTGAAAATAGTGCCTGCTGATTTATGATTTTGTCATCATGATAATCGTCAAGTATCTGTGATACAAGCCCTTCTATCATTTCTTTATTATTATCCATATATTCGAAGCCTCCGAATTTACTATTTATAATATTTTTTTGCCTCCATACGCTCCTCCCATGTGCGGTTTATTATACCGCCTATGAAAAGCACATACATGCAGCCATATAACCATACCATTATAAGCGCAATAGTGGTCATTGTGCCATAAAATGAAGAATAATTATTGTATTTATCCACGTACACAGAAAAGATTCCCGAAAAAATCATCCATGCCGCAGCCGCAAATACCGCTCCCGGCAGCTGGTACTTTGCCCTCTGCTTCTTGTTTGGCAGAAACACATAAATCACCCAGAAAAATAAAATAAGCACCGGCAGGCAGATTACCAGACGATAATCGACCACACTGCCTATTATACTTCCAATTATATGATGAACATTCGAAAAATACATCTTCCTGAGCATATTTCCAAACACCATGATACCCAGTAAAAAAATGAGCGCCAGTGCAAAAACGATACTGTAAAGCACCGAATATATGCGCCGCAAAATAAAATTTCTGTTTTCCTTCACATGGTACATATCATCAAGTCCAAGCTGAAACGAAATAAAAGCCTTTGAGCTTAAGTACACGGCTGTAATCATCGTGATAGAAAGCCTGCCTGTGCCGCTTGCATACACCTCACTGGCCAGATCCTTCATGATGTCGCCAAACGACTCAGGAATAAATGAGCTCGCCCACATCAAAAAATCAGCCTCTGTAAGCGGTGTCCAGCTCAACAGCGAAAAGAAAAACAATAAAAACGGGAAAAACGACAGCATCAAAAAGAAGGCTGCCTGCCCTGCGTATGCAGAAATAGAGCTCTCTGAAAAATTGGTCACAAAATCAAAGGCTGTCACAATGATATCCCATCTTCTGCTGTATTTCCTCGCACTTTTTCCTTCGATGTTAGATTCTTTACAATCACCACCTACGGCCTTACGTTTCTCCGTTTTGATTTCCGGTGTTTTACTACCTAAATCCGTTCTACTTTGCTTTGTCATCTGCCTTCTTCTGGAATTTCTCCTCAAATACTATAAAACGCTCATGAGTACCCTCACCAATGAGTCCTGCCTCATCAAAAGCCTTTACAGAAAAAGTGAGCGCTCTACCATCCACCTTTACAAGCTCCGACTCACAAGTCACCTTCATGCCAACCGGTGTAGCCGAAACATGCTTAATATCAAGCGCAGTACCAACAGTACCACTTCCCTCCTCAAGCTCAGGCGCAACACTCTCAAAAGCTGTATTTTCCATCAGCGCAATCATAGCCGGAGTAGCAAACACATCCATCGTACCGCTTCCCATAGCCTTCGCTGTCTTATCCAAAGTCACTGTAATCTCTTTCTTACCTTTAATACCTGTCTGTAACATATCAGTCTCCTTATATCTATATTATAAAATAAATCCTAGCATTTTTACGCCACAATGTCCAGTGAAAAATAAGTTTATAAACTTTTCACAATTCCAAAAATACCCAATTCATGCGGTTTTCTGTCGTTTTGTTAGCACTCACTATTTTTGAGTGCTAATTTTCTATTGACTTTTCCGATAATGCGAACTATTATTTTATTATGCTTATAAAACAAGCTGATTTACTGCAAATATTAAATGACCTACACTCGCGGAAATAAGCTAAATTTGCGGGTAGCAGACAGTTGTTCCGAAGATAAAATATGAACTGCCATAGGGTTCCATTACCGGACAAAGCGGCGCAACCAAAATCATGCCACAAACTATCCATACAAAATCCTGTGGCTGACTTCATATTTTCTCTGAGGAATTACTGGCTGCTACACCGCAACTTCACAGCTCATAGCCGCGGCGTAACGTAAATGTAAAATAAAAACAAGGAGTGTGTAAAAATGACAGAAAAACACGGCAATCTTTCAATTGACAGCGACAACCTGTTCCCTATTATAAAGAAATGGTTATATTCAGACCACGATATCTTCTATCGTGAGCTCATCTCAAACGGCTGCGATGCCATCACTAAGCTCAAAAAGCTCGACATGATGGGTGAATATTCCCTTCCTGCAGACTATAAGGGCAAGATTCAGGTGCTCGTAAACCCTGACGAAAAAACAATAAAGATTATAGATAACGGTCTTGGTATGACAGCTGATGAGGTTGAGGAATACATAAGCCGTATAGCTTTTTCAGGTGCTACAGACTTCATCGAGAAATACAAGGACAAGTCAAATGATGACCAGATTATCGGTCATTTCGGTCTCGGCTTCTACTCAGCATTCATGGTAGCCGACGAGGTAACAATCGATACTCTCTCTTATAAAGAGGGCTCTACACCTGTACACTGGTCATGTGACGGTGGCACAGAGTACAACATGGAGGATGGCGACATGGACGACGTCGGAACAGAGATTACTCTCTACTTAAACGACGACTGTCTTGAGTTCGCAAACGAGTACCGCGCACGTGAGGTTATCGAAAAGTACTGTTCTTTCATGCCTACAGAGATTTACCTTGCAAAGGAAAATGCTCCTGAGGAGTACGAGACAATAGACAAGGCCGACAAGCGTGACACTGACACTGTCATCGAGGAAATCCATGAGGACGCCAAGTACGAGGAAAAAGAAAATGACAAGGGCGAGAAGGAGCAGGTAGAGGTATCTCCTGCAAAGGATCAGCTCAAAATCGTTAAGCGCCCTGTTCCGCTCAATGATACAACCCCACTCTGGACCAAGAGCCCGAATGAGTGTACCGACGAGGAATACAAGGAGTTTTACAGAAAGGTATTCTTAGACTACAAGGAGCCTCTTTTCTGGATTCACCTGAATATGGACTATCCTTTCAACTTAAAGGGTATCCTCTACTTCCCTAAGATCAACACTGAGTACGACTCAATTGAGGGAACTATTAAGCTTTACAACAACCAGGTATTTATCGCAGACAATATCAAGGAGGTCATTCCTGAGTTTTTGATGCTCCTTAAGGGTGTTATCGATTGTCCTGATTTACCGCTTAACGTATCACGTTCTGCTCTCCAGAATGATGGCTTCGTAAAGAAGATTTCTGAGTACATCACCAAGAAAGTAGCTGACAAGCTCATCGGTATGTGCAAGACAGATAAGGAAGCCTATGAGAAATACTGGGATGACATCAGCCCATTCATCAAGTTTGGCTGCTTAAAGGACGAGAAGTTCTGCGACAAGATAAACGACTATATTCTTTTCAAGGATATCAATGACAAGTATCAGACTCTTCCGGAGCTGCTCGCACCTGTTGCGGATGATGGAAAAACAGATGCTGAAAGTGCTGATGCTTCTGATGATACAAAAAAAGCTGAAAATACTGATGCAAATGCAGACAGCTCAGCCAACACTGATGAAAACAAGGAACCTGAGAAAAATACAGTTTACTATGTCACAGATGTAGTACAGCAGGGTCAGTATATCAAGCTGTTCAAGGAGCAGGGAATGAACGCTGTTATCCTTGACCACAATATCGATACCTCATTCATCACACAGCTTGAGCAGAGAAATGACCACTACAAGTTCATGAGAATAGATGCAGACCTCACAGAGTCTCTCAAGGATGAATCCGGTGCAGACCTCACAGAGGCAACCACTACTCTCTCAGAGGTATTCAAAAAGGCTTTGAACAATGACAAGCTCACTGTAAAGGTAGAAAACCTTAAGAACGCAGATGTAGCATCTGTGCTCACACTCTCAGAGCAGGGCAGACGTATGCAGGATATGATGAAGATGTACGCAGCCGGAGGCATGGGTGGAATGGATCCAAGCATGTTTGCTGCTGACCAGACACTCACATTAAATGCCAACAACGAGCTTGTGAAGTACATCTTAGACAATAAGGATTCTGAGCACGTTCCAATGTTTGCTGAGCAGCTTTACGACCTTGCAATGCTTTCTAACCAGCCGCTTTCAGTTGACCAGATGACTAAATTTGTAAAGAGAAGTAATGATATCATGCTTCTTCTCACAAAGTAATCCAACAAAGTAATTTTACTGTTAACATCACATAAAAAAGCTGTACACTATGCAGGTTTCATAGACCTGCATGTGTACAGCTTTTTATTAATTACCGGCTCTCTTAAACAAAAAGTTCACAAACACAGCCGATACCACTCCAAGCACTGCTCCTGCCAGGACATCCGTTGGGAAATGCATGAAGTTGTACATACGCGAAAACGCTATAAGTACCGCAAGTACAATCGCCGGTATTCCCATTCTTTTGTCTATAAACATAAGTGTCACTGCCGCTGTTATGCCATTTAACGTGTGTCCCGAAGGAAATGATGAGTCAAACGGTATCTTTACAATAAGACTGACAGTCTCATCTATCTGACATGGTCTCAATCTGTCGACCATATTTTTTATTATCAGATTGCCCACTATAAAGCTCAAAAGCTCTGCCGAAAGCATCTGCATGCCTCCACGGCGGTATTTTTTTGAAACACAAAGCACTACACCTATCACAATCCACAATACGCCTGCATCTCCGATGGTGGATAAAAACGCCATTACCTTGTCTAAAAATGGTGTTCTGATGCTCTGAATTGCATACAGGATGTCAAATTCCCAGTCCATATTATATGCTCCTGTCTATTATTAATTATTATCTGCCTGTTCAATTGTCGGTCTGAAAGTATTTATTGTACACAGTAAAAAATGAGCTTGTTTTCACATCCTTTTCATCCTTTATACTGATTGAATCCCACAGGTCACTGTTTAAACTAAAGCCTGCTTTTTTTACAAAGTGCTCGTAGTCATCATTAAACTGCTCCTGTTGTCTCTTTTGCAGTATAGTGACCTTGTTCTGCTCTGTTTTTTCCCGGTCCAGCTTGGATATACACTTGATGAAATAGTAGCCGTCATCTGTGCTTATCATATCAGATGTCTCTCCATCGCCAAGCTCAAATGCTACAGCCTCAACCTCCTGTGGCAGAGTGCCCTTTGCAGCATACAGCTCTGTCTGGCTGTCCTCACTGCTGCCTGATGCAACTGCTGCAAAATCTTCCTTTGACGAGAGCTTCTGGCTCACAGAATCTGCGCTCTCCTTGCTCTTTACAAAGATTTTCTGTATATGGATAACTCTTGCATCCTCATCACTCACCTCTGTATCAACGCCCTTCGATAGAGAATTATACAGCTTTTGCGCAATCGCATAATGCTCGTATGCGCTCTCAATGTCTGATAAATCAGCCTTTGTGAATTTCTTTTCAGCTTCGTTTAATGAGTCATAGTATTCCTTTGCAGCCTTTGACACACTACTCTTCTCCTTGTCTGTAAGTGTAATCTTCTTCTGCTTTGCAATTGAAACCATGCAGTATATGCGCGTCAGCTCATCAACAGTGACATCCCTGATATATTTTTCCACGTTCGACGCATCATCTGTCTCAAGCAGGTTTACATCATACATAGTGCCGTACAGATTTTTGTAATTGGCTAAATATATGAGTGCCTCCGTCTTATCGCACTTCATATTGTCCACGGAAAAAACTGTATGGCTGTTCGTGGTATTTATATCAAGCACTATCTCCTTGCCGCCAATACTGCAGCCGGTGAGAAGTGTCGCTGATGCAAGCAGCATACACATCGTTTTCTTAAAATACTTCATACCTGCTATCCTTCCACAACAAGGAATCTGCCGTCCGCAATGGCAAAGACCTCACTCTGGTCCATAAGCTCATCATCTGACATGCCCGAAATATCTGAGCCTGCCTCATCAAAGTAATCTCTTACTTCTTTTATATTCTTACATACCACAGCCATGCAGTCCTCTAAAAATTCCTCTGCAGCCTCCGGAGTATCTGCGACCTCCTCACTAAAAAGCTGTGTCTGTTTCTTTAAAAATGTGTCTAAAACCTCGTCATCGTATTCGTACATATTGTATTCCTCCATGTAAATTATCTCTTTTCTTCGGCCTTATATACAGCTGTTCATACAGCAATTATGTCTGATATATTAATATATTGTATTTTTGTACCGCCTGTTAGACATTATATAATAGATTGCTGTGACATGCCACTATTTTTTATATTCACAACAGGTAACAATTGTCTGCTGTAAACGGAATGAATATATGAGCCTCTCATCCGCCTGTATGCTTTTCCCATCTGTAGAAAAAATCCTTCCAAGTGCATCAGCATACAGTTTTAACTGTGTGCTGTATCTGTCGATAAGCTCTTTAGCAGCATTTACCCTGTCTGTCTTATAATCAAGCAGCACTATTTTATCATTCTCCAGCCAGAATACATCAATAATTCCCTGAACCAATACTCCCTCATAGTCCATCACAAAAGGCTTCTCTTTATACAAATCGCCTCTCTTATCCGCCTGTGCCATACGCGCTGCCACATCTGACGATATAAACTGCTCTATAAGCTTTGGTCTGGTCAGCCTGTACATGTCATCTGTGATAAGCCCCTTTTTTAGCATTTCATCCATGCTTTTCTTCACAAATGCACTGACTGCCACATGGTCTTTTGTATCTATATCACACAGGCTCTTGAAATCCAGACACTCCATGACACGGTGCACTGCAGTTCCGCGCAGCGCTCCCTGATTCACACCTGCTGCATTTTTAGGCTCTTTGCTTTCATTAGAAGCACCGCCTGCCTCATCATCCCTCGCAAAGTCCGGCACATACGTCTCCTTCTCCTCCAAAAGGAACTTAGGACGCTCTGCCTCCCTCTCTGTGCTGTCGTACTTTTCAACCATAGAGTCATGCTTCAGCTCAGATACCGAATATTTGCTTTTTTTAGTTATATCAGAAGCATATGCATACTCAAAATCAAATTCCTCTGCGAGTTCTTTGGCTTTTGTTTCATCCGCTGCACTTATGTGCCCAATAAGCTGCGCTTTTGATATATCGTTTGCCGCCATATCCATCGCAGTTCGTGCAGCGAACTCTGTTGCATCGACTGTGGATACCGTATACTTATCCGGGTACGACAGCATGGCAGGTATAATCCAGTCCAGGTAACACCCTGCTCCCTCCCTTTGTCCAAAGCTTATTGGCTGGTTCGCATTTACATTGCCTCTATACTTCTCAAAGGATTTTTGGGCATTTGAAAGTCCCCCTGTCAGGATAATCTTTTCCTTCGCCCTGGTGAGTGCTACATACAGCACACGCAGCTCCTCTCCCAGATTTTCCCTTTTAATGCGACTCTCTATCTCATTTCTTATCAGTGATGGTCGCTTTGTCCTTGGGCTTTTTGTTTTTTCCACAAGGCCAAGACCCAGCTTTTCATGTATCACCAGGTCTGATTTTGTGTCCTGCGTGTTAAAGCCCTTGCCAAGCCCGGAAATAAACACTACAGGAAACTCAAGTCCCTTGCTCTTGTGGATTGTCATAATGCGCACCACATCGTCATTCTCGCCTGCGGTATCGGCCTCTCCGTAGTCTATCTCGTATTTCTGCTGTATATCTACGTACCTGACAAAGTGAAACAGCCCCTTGTAGCTGGTCTTTTCATAGGCTGCGGCCATCTCAATCAGCATATCTATATTCTGTCTGCGCCGTTTTCCTGCCGGCATGGCCGATGCATACCTGTAAAAGCCAGTCTCATCAAGCATCATGTACAAAAGCTCATGGATTGGCGTATCAGCTACAGCACCTCTTAGTCTCTCAAATACCAAAGCGAAGGCTTTAAGCTTCTCGTCCTCATAGCCATTCTCACCTGCCATGGCGCTAAGTGCAGCCTGTGCAAAGCTTACACCCTTAAAGGCAGACCTAATCTGTGCCAGCTCCTCATCATCCATGCCCACAATAGGCGAAGCAAGCACTGCTGCCATCGGAATATCCTGCAGCGGATTATCGAGTATGCGAAGCATGGACAGAATCACCTGTATCTCATACGATGAAAAGTAGCCTATATTCGACTCTACATGCGCCGGAATATCACAGTCCTTTAATACTGCTGCCACTGTATTACCCCAGGTTGCAACACTTCTCGAAAGTATCACTATATCCCTGTACTGCACGGCTCTTAGCTGCCCTGTCTTTTTATCAGTCACCATGCCGTTTTCCATCAGACTCCTGATACGGTTTGCAATCAAAAGCGCCTCTATCTGCACCTTATCTCCATCCTCATCCTCTATAATTTCAGACAGCTCCTCATCCTTGTAGTCAACAAGCAAAAGCTCAGGACGCATCGTCTCATCCGGATAGCTTGCACCGGGATACAGTGCCGCATCGTCATCATACTGCACATTGCCCAAATCTGCTGCCATGATTTTGTAGAATATGTCATTAGTAAAGTCTAACACCTCATTCCTGCTTCTGAAATTTTTATGCAGGTCTATTCTCTGGTGTGCACTGTCATCTGATGTATATGTGTTGTATTTTTCCATAAACAGCTCCGGACGTGCCATTCGAAACCTGTATATGCTCTGCTTTACATCGCCCACCATAAACATGTTGCCGACTCCCTGGTGCTCTCTTGAAATAGCGGTAAGTATATCCTCCTGCACCTGGTTTGAGTCCTGATACTCGTCAATCATGATTTCCTCAAAATGTTTTGAAAACTCACGCGCTGTCTCTGTGGGCTCCAGTGTCTGTTCATCCACCAGTATGCGAAGTGCAAAGTGCTCTATATCAGAAAAATCAAATACTCTTTTTTTTGTCTTTACAGCCTCCATCGCATCATAAAACTCGAGTGAGAGCCTTATCAGCTCTTTAACAAATGGTCTTTGACGCTCCAGCTGCTCATACATAAGCTCAATTGACATGCCAAAGTATTTCTGCTTTATTCCGTCTACCTTCTTCTTGGCAGCATCGCGCATGCTTTTCACGCGCTCCTTTTTCTTCTCGTCTCCGTCAAATTTTCTGATGACAGCAATTCTGCCAAAGGATATTTTGTTTAAGAACTCCTGCATGCCGACATAGCCTGTCACATCAGCCATTCCATCAAACAATGCTATATCCTCTGAAAGTGTAAGTGCATACTTTTCAAGCCCTGGTGTAGCTGATGCCAGGTCTTTTGCCATTGTAAGCTCCTGAACAGTCTCCTCCAAAAGCACCCTGCTGTAATCCACTATCTCCTTAATAATTTCTGAGTCCTCAAGCTGTTTAGCTGACTTTATATCATAGAGCCTTAGGAGGCTGTTCATCCACTTTCTCGGCCATGATGAGCTGCCAGCCTTATAGTAGATATCCTCCACCATCTGCCTGACGGCAGAGTCATTTCTTCCCTTGCTGTAGGTATCTATAAGGTTGATAAATTCCTCGTTGTCTTCTCTTGCATAATTGTCCTCAAATACCTGTGCCAAAGCATCCTTTAGCATAAGCTTAAGCTCTGCCTGGTCACCGATTCTGAAATCAGGATCCAGATTAAGCTGTGCGAAATTATTCTGCACCACAAACAGACAAAACGAATCGATTGTAGTGATGAGCGCATTGTGAACCAGTGTCGACTGCCTCTGCAGGTTCTCATCGTCCGGCTTTTGCTCCTTCAAGCTGTCTATCGCACGGCTGACACGCTCCCTCATCTCAGCAGCTGCAGCCTTGGTAAACGTCACCACAAGCATCCTGTCGATATCCACCGGCGGATTATCCACACATATTCTGTTTACTATACGCTCAACGAGTACAGCTGTCTTTCCTGAGCCCGCTGCCGCCGATACAAGTATATCCCTGTCTCTTAAATCTATAACCTTTTTCTGTTCACTGGTCCATTTAACATCCATATTATATCTCCCGATTATGGCTTTATATTATTATCTCCATAGCATGCTTTATGCTCTGCCGCTGCAATCTGTGTACGCATTTTATCAAGTACATCTTCCTTATTGTCACCGTTAAAGCTTCTTTCGCTAAAGCCCGGTATCCTTGAATCATACCTGCATATGGCCTGAAATGCGCAATATGCGCAGCTGTCTATTTTCTTGTTCTTGATAGGATTGACGGCAACATTTCCATCGTATATCTCTCTTCCTATCTCACGAAGCTTCTCTCGCGCAAACCTTGTTATCACATCAAACTCTTCGGCGTTTGCCACCTTTGAGCCTGCAGCCGGTGTCTGATCCTTTTTTAAGGTGACAGGGATTACGTCAGAGCTTTTCTCAAAGTCCCTGTCCATGCCTCTGTATGCCTTTTCGTCCGAGTTGATAAGCCCGTCAGGCTTGAGCTTCTTTAATATCATCTGATCGATTTCTTCCTCAGACAGCTCAGTGCCCGGTGTCACATCCTTTAAATCAATTACAGGATCGTCGATGTGATAGTACAGCATACCGCCCGGCTCCACACTTACCTGCTTTAGCGCCTCTTTCTTTTGTTCCATGACGGCGTCCATGTACACTGCAAGCTGAAGCTGCGTGCCATAGTACAGCTTCACCAGGTCAAAAACTGTATTTCCCGACTTGTAATCCAGTACCTTCACAAAAAGCCTGCCCTCATCCGTATATGTGTCAGTCCTGTCCACGCGTCCCTTTATATCAACCGTCACATCATTTGCCATATCAAGGCTCTCGTAAAAGGAAAACTCAAACCTCTCAGGCACAAAGCTGCCTCTTCGTATCTGGGTTGTGAGTGCCCATACTGTCTGCTTAAAGACAGCCTTCATATGTGATATCGAATGTTTGCTTTCCGCTGTATCAAATATGCCAAAGCCTGCATACTCATCAATCACCTCATTTATTGCTTCCATCGCAAGCTCATCTCTTTTTGCATCTGTCACGCTAAACCAGTCAGTACTCTCCCTATCAAGCTTCTTACTGTATCTTTCCAGTGCTTCATGGTATATATTACCCATATCAAGAGATGTAAAGCCGCTCTCCTCACGCTCTGTAAGCCTCAATCCATAATTTAAAAAATGCGCATATGCACATCTGGCAAACTGCTCAAAGCGCGTGATACTGCCCTCCATGTGTCTGCCGTATATGCTTCTTGCCACATTTCGGCTAATCGGATCCTTTGAATAATGCTCGAACCTTGCATTTATGAGCCGCTCCACGGAATTTTTTTGAGTAAATTCTTTATCGTCTACTTCATTACAGTCCCCTGCATCACTGACTGATGCGTCATAGAGCATCACCGCTGCTGCAATCTCGCACCATCTGTCATCCATCTCATTTGACAGCAGATAATCCAGAGCACTCTGCCTGCTTGATATATCCAAAAGCTGTTCTACATCCTCTGTCTCAGTCACGACAAGCTCCGGAAACATCCCCTTTAATATACCTATGAGGTACGATGGCTGGGCAGCCTTTTTTTCACTGTCAAGCCTCGTATAGCTGATATAAAGCTCCCTGGATGGCTTTGTCATATTCAGATACAGATAAAACCTCTGTATAAATGCCTGCTCCCTTGCCCCAGGCGCAAGCTCTATATCCAGCTCCTTAAGTGCCTCTCTCTCATACTGTGATATGATGCCGCCTCTTCCTGCTGCCTTTGGCACAATCCCATCGTTTACGCCTGCAAAAAACATGACCTTTATGTTGGTCAGACGCGTTCTCTCAATATCTCCGATGGTCACAGTGTCGTATCCCGGCGGTATGACTGCTACATCTGCCGCATCCAGTCCTGCATCCAGTATCTGTGTAAATTCCTCTGCATCCATGCATTCATCGCCCAGCACCGCCACATATTTTTCAAAGAGCTGCATGACTATTTTGTATATCTGTCCATATTCCTTTGATGCGGTCTGGTCCCCTGCATCAAGCAGTGCCTGCTCCTTTTTTGCAAGCTTATCAGGTATATCAAGCAAAACTATCAGCTTATATATAGCGAGCACATAGTCCTTTACCGTTGACTTTTTATCGGAAAACACCTGATATACCGGCTTTAGCAGTTCCATTATATACTCCCTGCTTTGGTTTAAAAGCTCAATGTCATAGCCTGCCTTATGCTTTGGCAGCCTGACCCACTTTTTGTCCCATGCGCTTTTACCTCTTACTCCACAGGCGAGCACATAGTTTTCAAGTACATCTATTTCACTGTCCAATAGCTCACTAAAGCCACACCTCAAAAATCTGAACACCGCATCTGCCGAGAAATGTTGTGCCGCAATATCGGGTATTGACCTGATAAACTCAATAAACGGATGGAAAAGTATCTCCTGTGTGGCATCGATAAAGTAAGGAATATTGTATTTGTCAAATATTTCACGCACATAACCTGCATATATATTCACATCTCCTGTGACTATAGCAATATCTCGGTAACGCAGATTTTCGTTCCTTACAAGCTCATTAATTCTTCTGGCTATCTTTGTCAGCTCCTGCTTCGGGTCACGCAGACAGTCTATATGAATGTGCTTTGGTACTTTTTTAAAGGAGCATCTTCGTTTTCTGAAAAGCTGCTGTTCCATAAAGCTTAGCTCTTCGTTTTCTGCAAGCCGGTAGTTTTTATCAAGGATAATAGGTTCCTCGACTTCTATGCCATAAAACGCTGCCATTTCGGTGAGTGATTTCACTGTCCTTTTTGGCATGTCAAACAGTTCCTGCATGCCTCTGCTCTTAAAGATATCCTCACGACAGTCTATTGTGAGCGTTACATATATTTTCTTTGAAATGACAAAGAGCTTTTTGATGAGCTGGTTCTGTATAGGTGTAAATCCGGTAAATTCATCAAATGCAATGACTGAATTTCTAAGAATGGCAGACTCCTCCGCCACATTGCTAAGCACATTAAGTATTTCCTCTGCAGTGATATATTTGTCCTGCATAAACTTCTCAAATGCTTCGTAGAGCACGAGCACATCCTTGAGCTTATCTGAAAGTGTATCCGATAGCCTGCCTGATGCAATATATCTTCCGAGCTCCTCAGGTGATATATTGTACTGCACAAGCTCCGAAAGCAGTGACTTTACCTCACTTATATAGCCGATGCGGTTTAAGTTTCTGCCTATTACGCCAAGCTTATCCGCCTCCTGTGCCGCAAGCTTTCTGAGTACAAGGTTCTTACCTGTCTCCTCAAGCACCGTGAGATTTGTGATTCCAAGCTCATCAAACACTCTGTAGGCTAAGCGCTTAAAGCTTAGCACATCTATATTCATGATAGCTTTATTCTCCGACAAATCTACAAGCTGTCTCTGCGTCTGCATTGTAAACTGCTCAGGCACTATTACAAGATAATTGTCCCTTGGGTTTGCCTTTGCCTCTTTCACTATCCTGTTAAAGAGATATTTCGTTTTTCCGTTTCCTGAATTACCTGTGATAAACTGTAATGACATAAAAAGACTCCATGATTAACTACTGTGTAAAATGTATACTGTAATTATATCATGAAGTCCTCTATTATTGAATTACTTATTGTGCTTAAATTCAGCTTAATAACCGCTATACCTTGTGATTAGTGATGGAAAAGTCTGATTCCTGTAAAGCTCATTACCATACCGTACTTATTACATGTATCAATAACATGGTCATCTCTCACAGATCCACCCGGCTGGGCTACATACTTCACGCCACTCTTGTGAGCACGCTCAATGTTGTCACCAAATGGGAAGAATGCATCCGAGCCAAGTGCTACATCTGTATTCTTGTCAAGCCACGCTCTCTTCTCCTCTGCTGTAAATACGTCCGGCTTTACCTTGAAGAACTTCTGCCACTCGCCCTCTGCAAGCACATCCATATAATCCTCACCGATATAAAGATCAATAGTGTTGTCGCGGTCTGCACGTCTGATACCATCCACGAACTGAAGTCCAAGCACCTGTGGAGACTGACGAAGCCACCAGTTGTCTGCCTTTGAGCCTGCAAGTCTGGTACAGTGGATACGAGACTGCTGGCCTGCTCCGATACCGATTGCCTGGCCACCCTTTACATAGCATACAGAGTTTGACTGTGTGTACTTTAAAGTAATCATTGAGATTGCCAGATCGATCTTAGCCTGCTCTGTGAGCTCCTTGTTCTCTGTCACAATATTTGAGAAGAAATCATCATCAATATGAAGCTCGTTTCTGCCCTGCTCAAATGTGATGCCAAATACATCCTTTCTCTCGATAGGTGCCGGCTCATATGACGGGTCAATCTCGATAACACAGTAATTGCCTTTTTTCTTAGCCTTTAAAATCTCAAGAGCCTCGTCTGTGTAGCCCGGAGCAATAACACCGTCTGATACCTCTCTCTTGATTACAAGTGCAGTGCTCTTGTCACATACATCTGAAAGTGAAATAAAATCACCAAATGATGACATTCTGTCAGCTCCTCTTGCTCTGATGTATGCATTTGCAAGTGGTGTAAACTCAATATCCATATCATCAACCCAGTAAATCTTTTTCTCCACATCTGAAAGCGGCTGTCCTACTGCTGCACCTGCAGGTGAAACATGCTTGAAGGATGTTGCGGCTGGAAGACCTGTTGCCTTCTTAAGCTCTCTTACAAGCTGCCATCCGTTAAAGGCATCAAGGAAGTTGATATATCCGGCTCTGCCGTTAAGCACTTTTATAGGAAGCTCTCCCTCCTTCATAAATATTCTGGCTGGTTTCTGATTTGGATTACATCCGTATTTTAATTCGTATTCCTGCATTTTTCTGTTCTCCTGTTTTTATCTGCTTATCTTGTATATTTGACCGTTTATATAGTGTTTTATTTGTTTTTATTTACGATTCTGCTCTCATACTCGCCTGTAGCGATATCAATATATCTGACAAAGAGTGATACCTTATTGTCTTCGTTAAGGTTCTCCCATACCATATCGGTAAACTCATCGATATCTCCCTCGATGTCTACCCATGTAGGCTCACCCTCAAAGCTTGGCAGCGGATTGCCATCACCCATATATGTATGGATAAAATGTCCCTCTCCTGCAACCGGTGCTGAGTATGCAAATGTATATCTGTTGCATGCATCAGGATTGCCGTTGTTGCTCTTTAAGATTGACATAGCATAGTTGAACTCACCATTGTCAATATGCATGATTCCTGAAATTCTAGGTGTATAGTTAGGAGCGTCAGGCTCAAACTCTCTTGTCCTTAAGGCCTGCTCAAATGTCTGCTGCTTGTCCATCAGCTCATAGATAGTATCTGTCTGGTCACCGTTTGTGACAATTGTCTTGTTGCCGAGCACTCTTACAGGTGCGTAAATGATAAGACTTGGATCCTCAAGCTTTGAAGGGTCAAATGCCTGTGTTCTGATGCCCTCGCCATCCTCTACAAATACTCTGTTGCGGCTGTTTTCGCTTCTGCCCATGATAAAGTATGCTGTTACAGCCTTCTTACCATCCTTTGTGCGGCCGATTACGATACCTCTGCCAGGGTATGTTGTGCTTGATAATTCCTTTGCTAATGATACTCTTTCCATGTCATCCTCCATGTTTTCTGATAATGTGGTCTGCATCCCCAAATTACTCGGGCCTGCCGGAATAAAAAAGACCGTCTGAACACACATAATAATATAAAGCTCTGCAGGAAACTTATATAAATGTGCGCCCAGACGGTCGGCAATCAACTGTTATACTCCATGTGGTTATCCACTTCCGTCAGTCATATAACTGTCTTTATTTAATCATGTATTTTTGTCATTGTCAAGTACCACTTTAAAATAAGCATGTACTTATAAGTTACTCTTATAAGTACATGCTTGTAAACAATGCCATTATTTACTAATTTTTAAAGCTGTGAATAGGTGCCGGGATTCTTCCTCCGCGGTTTACAAATGCATCACAAGAGAATCTGTTTACCGGCATAACCGGTGCACTTCCAAGAAGTCCTCCGATTTCTACCACATCACCTACATCCTTTCCGATTGCAGGAAGCAGTCTGCAGGCTGTTGTCTTCTGGTTTATCATGCCGATAGCCATCTCATCTGCAATAATTCCTGAAATTGTAGTGGCCTTTGTATCGCCCGGGATTGCAATCATGTCAAGTCCCACTGAGCACACACAGGTCATAGCCTCAAGCTTTTCGAGAGTGAGTGCACCATCGTTTACGGCATCTATCATTCCCTGATCCTCTGATACAGGAATAAAGGCACCTGAGAGTCCGCCAACATATGAGGATGCCATGATACCGCCCTTTTTCACCTGATCGTTTAAGAGTGCAAGTGCAGCTGTTGTTCCCGGAGCTCCGGCTCTCTCTAAGCCTATCTCACAGAGAATATCGGCTACAGAGTCTCCGATAGCCGGTGTAGGTGCAAGTGAGAGGTCTATGATTCCAAATGGCACTCCAAGCTTCTTTGAAGCCTCCTTTGCCACAAGCTGTCCTACTCGTGTAACCTTGAAGGCTGTCTTCTTGATTGTCTCACAGAGCACCTCAAAGTTCTCGCCTCTTACCTTTTCAAGAGCAGTCTTTACTACTCCGGGTCCGCTGACACCTACATTGATGATGGCATCTGCCTCTGTCACACCATGGAAGGCTCCTGCCATAAACGGATTGTCATCAGGAGCGTTGCAGAATACTACAAACTTGGCACAGCCTGATACAGGAAGGTGCTTTGTCACCTCTGCTGTCTCCTTTATCATCTCGCCAATCAGCTTTACTGCATCCATGTTGATTCCGGTTTTTGTAGAGCCAACATTTACAGAGCTGCATACCAGGTCTGTCTCAAGCATTGCCTGAGGGATGGATTTGATTAAAAGCTCATCCGCCTTTGTCATGCCCTTTGACACAAGTGCTGAGTATCCACCGATGAAGTTGACACCGACCTCTTTGGCAGCTCTGTCAAGTGTCTTTGCTATGGTAACAAAATCCTCTGAGCTCTTGCAGGCCGCACCGCCGACAAGGGCGATAGGTGTAACTGAAATACGTTTGTTTACGATAGGGATACAGTAGTTGTTCTCTATCTCTTTTCCTGTTGATACAAGATTCTTTGCAAGTGTTGTAATCTTGTTGTAGATATTCTCATTTACCTTTGCAAGGTCTGAGTCTATACAGTCGAGCAGGCTGATACCGAGTGTGATTGTACGCACGTCAAGATTTTCCTTCTCCACCATGTCATTGGTCTCAATTACTTCACCAATATTTATCATTTTGCTGTTCTCCTTTAACTGTGTATGACATTTATATGCTAAACTAGATTCGATGCATCATCTCAAAGATTTCTTCCTTCTGACACTTTATTGTTACACCAATTTCTTCTCCAAGTGCATCAAGCTGGTCAGAAATCTCTGCAAATGAAGCTGTAGCATTTGCCATATCCACAATCATCATCATGTTGAAATAGCCTGAAACGATAGTCTGTGAGATATCAAGCACGTTTACACTGCCCTCTGACAGATATGTACATACCTTTGCGATGATTCCTACTGTGTCTTTTCCGACAACTGTGATGATTACTTTGTTCTTTGTGTTATCCATAACAACTTATTCTCCTGTTCTCTTATTCTACGGCTATGCGGTCTGATGCCCTGTCTCTCTTAGCCACATACATAGGGAAATCACTTGCCTTATATGGATTGTCTCCCATTGTGACCTCAAGCCTGACGGCTTCATACGCCAGCTTTTCGTAGTTGTTTTCTTTACTAAGGTGTCCCAGTATTACTGAGCCAAATTTATCATGAAGAAGCTCGCATAACAACTGCCCGCTTCTCTCATTCGACAAATGTCCGCTGTCACCCATGATTCTACGCTTGAGCGGATACGGATATGCCCCTGTCTGGAGCATATTTATATCATGATTGGCTTCAAGCAGCAGCCCATCCAGGTTCTGAAGCTTTGAAACCAGTGCATCATCATACGTGCCAAGGTCTGTCACGACTGCCATCGCATGATTTTCGTTTTTAAATCTGTACGCGACAGGATCAGCCGCATCATGTGATATGTGAAGCGGCTCAAACTCTATATCACCTATCGTAAAATCGACGCCTGCCTCAATAGGATGAAACAGCTCATCATCTATATTTCCAACGGATTTTGTGCATTTTATGGCCCCGATTGTGGCCTTTGTTGCATAAATCGGCATATGATAGCGTCTTGCCATGACACCAAGCCCTGCGATATGGTCTATATGCTCATGTGTCACGAGAATCCCATGCATATCTGTGGCAGTCATATCAAATTCATTCAGTCCGTTTTCTATTTTCTTACCGCTGATGCCCGCGTCTATGAGCACATGACAATCATCCGTACCCACGCATATACAGTTTCCACTGCTGCCGCTGGCAATGCTGCATAATTCTAACATGTTAATTCTCTTTCCAGTATAATTCTATTTTGTCTCCCTCATGAAGCTCCTCGGAAAACCGGGCATCTCTGCCATTTATTACAGTGGCTATTGCCCTGCCCTTTCCTGCCTGTAAATCAAATGAGATATGGGTAAATATATCGACAAATATATATGCATCCTTGCCGGACAGCTCTACAGGCTCACCGTTTACAATTACTGTAACTGTATTTTCTGATGAGTCTTCTTCGTGTATTTCTTCCTGTATATCATTTTTTGGCAATTCATTTTCCGGCAGTTCGTTTTCCGGCACAGCAGATGCTTCAGCTTCTTTAGCAAAATCATCATGCAGTTCATCGATCACCTGATTCATCATCTGCTCTGATGTTCTAGCCACTGTGTTGTCTGACTCTGTGCTGTTTGCATCCTGCTCAGCTAAGACCGAAGCATCATCTGAATCAGACTCTTGTGTGTCATTATAATTGTTATTGTCGATTCTTGCAACACCATATTCATCTGTTTTCCACTCAACAGAGAAATTTTCGTATACAAGAGTGTCGAGATCTGCCTCTTCATTGTTTACAAATATCATCTGGTCTGTGTCAATAACGAGATCCATAAACTGCGCAATCTGGCGCACTGTATAGTAATTTCTTGTCTCAATCACATCGTTTTCCCTGATGCTGTAATCCTCCGGCTCAAGCTCTCCGTTTACCTGGACAAACCTAGGACATGAAACCCTTCTGCCGTTTATGATAAAAGTAATGACAGAATGATTGTACTCATCAAGCTGCGATATCTTATACACTGCTGCCTCTCCTGCTGTGGACGGCTCGATGACTATCTCACTGTTTGGCTCAAGCGGTGTGTTGATGCTTGCTGGCTTTCCGTTCATGGTCACCACTGCGCCATCTCCGGCCTCGCCTCTTACAAGCCTTGCCACACCGTTTACCGTAAAGTTTATCGGGGTACCGCGCTTTGGAAACAGCTCATCGTTTGGAAATCCCGCCTGAAGCGCCGCATCGACTATTGTAAGCCTGTTATTGTCATAGAGCTTTATTCTCTCACCGTTGAATCTGACCATGATAAAATTATTTCTCTGGTCATAATAATTCAGACATATACCAATTGGAGTGACAAGAAGCGGATCCTTCTTAATATCCTCCTGCTCAAAGGTCACATCGCCAAGCACTTCCTCACCTCTTAGAGCGACTCTTTCCTCCGGCAGGTCAAGGTCTTCCGCAAGCTTTTCCGTGAAGCCGTGTATCTTGCCTCCGCCTCCGACTACAAAGCAGGCACTCACTGTTTTGTCACCGTTTAGCTCTCTGATTTTAGTCGATACCTCTTGCGCAATATTATCAACAACAGGTGCTGCCACATCCCAGACATCCTTTGCAGGAATTGTGTGCTCGATGCTCATGATATCCTTGTATGTAACCGTATCACTTGTCGTAGACTGAAGCTTGATGCTCTCCGCCATATTGAAATCCACGAGGAAATGCTGCACAATAACTTCTGTCAGCTCATCTCCTGCATGCGGTATCATGCCATAGGCTATGATACTTCCGTCTCTTGTGATTGAGATATCACTCGTTCCGGCTCCCACATCGACAAGTGCGATATTAAGCATACGATAGTTCTCCGGAATTGCCACATTGATAGCGGCGATAGGCTCCAATGTCATATTGGCTACACTAAGCCCGGCCTGTCCCACCGCCGCATACAGTCCGTCTACCACATCCTCCGGCAGAAATGTAACTATGATATCCTCGCCTATTTTGTTTGCCTTATGCCCCTCAAGGCTGATAAACACCTCATCATTCAAAAAGAATTTGACTGTAGAATATCCCACACAGTAAAACTTATAGCTTGTATCGTTAACCTCCTTGAGTGCCTCCTGTGCTTTTTCTATGCCAAGCAGGTCAAGCGTATGGACATCCTCGCCGGTCACCACAGACTCCTGCGCATACTCATACTCCACATGCGTCGTGACAGTCTTTAATACTCGTCCTGCGGCTGCTATACACACCTCTTCAAGTGGCTGTCCTGTCTGTTTTTCAAGCTCGTCCTTTACTTCCTTAATGGTTTTTGCCACCCTGCCTATATCATGTATCTGACCGTCAAGCATCGCTCTGGTCTCATGCTCCCTGACATACTGTGCTGTAACCACAAATTCCTTGTCATCAGTCTGATAGCCGACAGTTCCTACAACATTTCTTGTACCAATATCCAAACCGAATACATTATTCATTTCCACTACTCCTTGTATTTGCTAAGCGCTTTATTTATTGAAGCTATCGTGTTTTCGATATCTCCATCATTATCGATAACCTCCTTGCAGTGCCTTCTGTACTCAGCTTCTTTAAGCTGGCTTGCAAAGATACTATCTATCTTCTCATCTGAATATCCGCGTGATGACTTAAGTCTTTTTCTTCTGACTTCTTCACTTGCATAAATATACCACAGCTCGTCGCAGATTTCACCATATCCCTCCTCTATAAGGAGTGCTGCTTCAAGCACAAGCATGAAAAGACCTTCTTTTTTTGCCTCTTTAACTGCATTAAGCACATATTCCTTTACTGCAGGATGCACTACTTCATTTAGAAGCTCTCTTTTTTTATCATCCGAAAAAATCACTCCGGCAAGTGCCGTTCTGTCAAAATGCCCGTCCTCAAGCCATATCGGTTCCTCTGCAAACAATTCCTTTAATCTGTTGTAGCAGTCGCTTCCCGGCTCCATCAGCTCATGTGCTATCTCATCGGAGAGCATGACCCTTATGCCATCAAGTTCCTTAAGATAGCTAAGCACTGCCGATTTTCCGGCACCTACACCACCTGTTATTCCTATAAAAATCATACTATTTCCTTTTCTGTCATCAATGCGCATCATACCAGTCATAGCCACACTCGGTGCCCACCTCCATGGATACCTTCATGTTCACCGCACCACGCATCTCTTTCTCCAGAAGCTTAATCACTTTATCCTTCTCAGCTTCCTTTGTCTCAATTAAAAGCTCATCATGCACCTGAAGGATAAGTCTTGACTTTAAGCCCTCGTCAAGAAGCCTGTCATGCACACGTATCATGGCAATCTTTATGATATCGGCTGCTGTACCCTGAATAGGTGAATTCATTGCAACTCTCTCTCCAAACTGTCTCTGCATGAAATTGCTCGAGTTCAGCTCGGGAATCGGTCTGATACGCCCAAACATGGTCTTTGTATAGCCATTTTTCTTGGCATCCAAAACCGTCTGATCCAAAAACTCCTTAATCTTTGGATATTTGACAAAATAGCTGTCTATATAGCCCTGTGCCTCTTTCCTTGAAATCCCCAGGTCGTTAGACAGACCAAACGCGCTGATACCATATACGATACCAAAATTTACAGCCTTTGCATTTCGTCTTTGAAGGTCTGTGACCTCATCAAACGGTGTGTCAAACACAAGGGATGCTGTACTTCTGTGGATATCCTGACCATTCTTAAAGGCCTCTATCATCCTTTCATCCCCGGAAAGCGCTGCCAGCACCCGAAGCTCGATCTGCGAGTAGTCTGAGTCAACAAACAGATCTCCATCCTCAGGCAGAAATACCTTTCTGATAAGCTTGCCCAGCTCAATCCTTATCGGGATATTCTGCAGATTAGGCTCTGTGCTTGAAAGACGGCCTGTCGCAGTGATTGTCTGATTTAAGGTAGTATGGATTTTGCCATCGGATGCAATATATCCCGAAAGTCCGTCAGCATATGTGCTCTTTAGCTTTGTGAGCTGTCTGTATTCCAATATATCCGCGACAATCGGATACTCCGGTGCCAGCTTTTCAAGCACATCTGCCGCAGTAGAATAACCGGTCTTTGTCTTCTTTTCATTTGGCAGTCCAAGCTTTTCAAAGAGAATGACTCCAAGCTGCTTTGGCGAATTTATATTAAACTCTTCACCTGCTGCCTCATATATTTTCTTTTCAAGCTCAGTTATCGAAACAGCAAGCTTGTCTCCATACTCCTTAAGCTTTATTCCATCAGCCCTTATGCCCTCATTTTCCATATCATACAGTACGAAAACGAGTGGCAGCTCGATATCTCTGTAAAGAGTGAGCATATCCATTTCCTTTAGCTTCTGCAAAAGAACCGGCTTTGATTTCCAGGCAGTATACACCTCGTAGCAGGCACAGTCCACTGCCTTTTTCTCATCCTCCTTCATCATCTGAGTAAAATCAAGCTTTCCCAGATAATCCTTTTTAGATGAGAGCATAAGCCCCAGATAGTCCTTTGCAACCGCATCATAGGGATACTCCCCGACAAGCGGATTGATAAGGTATGCAGCCACCATCATGTCAAAATATCTGCCTCTGTCATCTGCCTTTATCTCTTTGCTCTTAAATCTGTGCAGATTGGTCTTTAAATCCGGTGATATCCATGACTTTACTTCCAGAGTATTTAATTTTTCATCCAGGAAGCTGCTTGAAATCTCATCACCTGTACAGATAAAATAAATGTCCTCCTCTGAAAAACAAATCGAAACAGCAAGATAATCGTTAGAAACCGGCTCCGAAAACAGACTTAGCTGTCCATCACTTTCGCTGTTTTCCAAAGACTCTCCCGGTACTACCGCAAAAGCGACCTCCCTGCCCTTTGCCTTCTCAAACACACTCTCTGCAGTCTTTAAGTCCCTTACTATCACAAAATGCTCCTCGGCATTGTTTTTAGGAGCCTCCACGTTAAACCGTGACAGCATGTTTTTGAATTCGTATCTTTTGCACAGTAAAAAGGCTTCCTCAGTGTAGAGTGACTCTACTCCGCCACTAAGCTTTGCATCAGAAAATTCATAGTCAACCGGCGCATCAAGTATGATTGTCGCAAGCTCCTTGCTCATAAGCGCCTGCTCCCAATACTCCACTATATTCTTTGAAGCCCTTGGCGGCTTTACATTCTCAGCGTCCTCATGTACTGCCTCTATACAGTGATATTTTGCTATAAGTGCGCCTGCTGTCTTTTCGCCGATACCGGGTACCCCGGGAATATTATCAGACGTATCTCCCTGCAGAGCCTTTACATCGATAAACTCCTTTGGAGTGACGCCGTACTTTTCGATAACATCTGCTGTATTGTAGTTTTCTATCTCGGTTCCTGTTTTCTTTGTCTTTGGAATCCTTACCATGACATGGTCTGTCGCAAGCTGTAAGAGGTCTCTGTCTCCGGAGATTATGGCGACATCCATACCGGCCTTTTCTGCCCTGACAGATAAGGTTCCAAGTATATCGTCGGCCTCATAGCCTTCCTTTTCCACGATTTTTATGCCCATAGCGGTAAGCATTTCCTTTATCATAGGCACCTGCTGCCTGAGTTCCTCGTCCATAGGCTTTCTCGTGCCCTTGTACGCATCAAACATCCTGTGGCGAAATGTCGGCGCATGCACATCAAATGCCACCGTCAGATAGTCAGGCTTTTCCTCGTCAAGAATCTTGAACATGATATTCAAAAATCCATAGACTGCATTTGTGTGAAGCCCCTCTGAATTGGTCAGATCAGGAAGTCCGTGATATGCCCTGTTTAAAATACTGTGTCCGTCTATAAGTACAAGCTTTTCACTCATTTTATACTTTCCTTATTACTTAATATTGTTGTAATCGCTGCCGGTCACACTGCAGTGCAGGCAGTAATGTTAAATAGCTCTTGTATATTTCTTAAGCCACTGAGCCTCCTCATCATTCAAAAATGGGGAAACAAGCTCATAAACTCTCGCATGATAAGCATTCAGGTATCCTTTTTCCCTGTCTGTCATCTGATTTGGATCAATCGCATCGAGATCTATCGGTACATAGGTCAGATTCTCAAAATACATGAACTGGCCATACTCATTTTTCTCACCCTTTCGGCAGATAAGCTCATTCTCTGTACGAATACCGAATTTACCCTCTAAATAGATGCCCGGCTCATCTGTAGTGACCATACCCTCTTCTATCACACGCTCTGCGGTTCTGCCCGGGTACTGCTTCCAGTGAAAGCTGTTTGGTCCCTCATGCACATTGAGCACATAGCCCACACCGTGTCCGGTGCCGTGATTGTAGTCCATGCCAATCTCCCACAAAGGCTCTCTTGCCAGAATATCAAAGTTTAGTCCCGAGCAGCCCTCCTTAAACCTTGCATTTGCCAGGTTCATATTTGAGCGGCAAACTCTCGTAAACATATCCTTCATCTCGTCAGTCACCGGTCCTAACGCAAAGGTTCTCGTGATATCTGTGGTTCCCTCCAGATAATGTCCGCCTGAATCAACCAAAAGAAGACTCTCAGGCTTAAGCTGCCTGTCAGACTCCTCTGTTGCAGAGTAATGCACAATAGCACCATGATCAGCATATCCGCATATTGTGGCAAAGCTCAAATCAAGAAAGCCCTCCTGCTCAGCTCTAAGCGATGCAAGATAATCTGAAGCCGAAATCTCTGTCATAGGTATCTTACCTATATTTGTCTTAAGCCAGTACATGAACTTGCACATCGCAACTGCATCCTTCAAATGTGCCTTGCGCAGATTTTCAAGCTGTACTTCATTCTTTACGGCCTTCATGACAACTGTAGGATCCTCCGCATCAATCACCTTAACACCATCCGGCAGGCTGTCGCAGATGCGGTAATTTACAATCGATGTATTTAAAAGCACTGTCTCTTTTTCATCAATATGCTTCACATATTCATAAAAATCATCGTAAGGTCTTGTCTGTATACCATTCTTATCGAGGTATGCCTTAAGAGTCTCTGTCACAACCTCTTCCTGCAAAAACCATATGCAGCTGTCCTGTGACAGTGCCAGATATGAAAGCACTACAGGCACATAGCTTATGTCGCCTCCCCTGACATTTAAAAGCCAGGCGATATCGTAAAGTGATGACATCAGATGAAGGGTTGCACCCTTTTGTGCCATCTGCTCTCTGACTCTTTTAAGCTTTGAGCTTATATCCTCACCGGTGTATTTATTGTCAAAAATCATGACAGGTGCTTTTGACATAGGTGGTCTGTCAGTCCATATGAGGTCAATCAGATCCTCATTTACGTACATGCTGCCGTGCTTTTCTTTTGCGATTTCAGAAAGCCTTTTGCCCCATGCGGCATTTACCACTCTGCCGTCAAAACCTATTACACCGCCATCCGAAAGAGTATCCTTTATATACTCATCAACTGTCGGTACGCCCTCCTCGCCAATCTTAAAGAGCTTTACAGTGGTATCCTTAAGCTGCGCAGCCGCCTGCACAAAATACCTGCCGTCTGTCCATAGTCCGGCCTCATCCATAGTGATGACTGCGGTACCTGCTGAGCCTGTGAAGCCGGTAATATATTTGCGTGCCTTAAAATGCTCTCCTGCATACTCTGACTCATGAAAATCAGCAGTAGGTACCACATACAGCGAGATGCCCCTCTTTGCCATCTCGCTTCTCAATGCTTTTAATCTATCCTGTATCATTTTATTATGCCTCTTTAAATTCAAAAAATTTTGTATCTAATTCCGGATACATTCTCTTTAATGAGATTGGTTTGCCGGATTTGTTCAAAAAGCAATGGCTGCTTTTTGCAGTGGTGCGAAGCTCGCCTGTCTCTTTGTCCTTCATGACATACTCAAGCTCCATCTTTATTCCGTTATACTTAAGCAGCTTTGTGTAGATGACGACCGTGTCATCGAAATGTACCATACTGTGATACTCTACCGATATCGACAGCACCGGACTTATGATTTCCATATCCTCCATCTGCCTGTAGTTGAGTCCTATCTGATCCATCAAATCAAGTCTTGCTTCTTCCATCCACTTGACATAGTTTGAATGGTGGATTATACCCATCTGATCTGTTTCATAATACTTTGCGTGGTGCTCGTAAGGACGGATTCTAAGTTCCCCTTGTGAGCCGGCAATCTGTAATTCATTGTTTGCCATAAAAACTTCCTCCATTCATATTTTGGTCTTATTTCTATTATGCCACATTGGACAGCTAAATTCAACGACTTGACCGTAAAATATAAACCGGCTGCTACCTGCGTATCATACTGTAGCAGTCTCTGCATATATTGCGTGAATTTCCAATCGGAAGTATTCTGCCGCAATACCGGCATCTGATAATATACTCATCCTTGCTCTTTGACAGAAGCTGCATAATCTTTGCCTGTGTTTTGTCGCGCTCGTTTTCAAGCCAGTCCTCATCCACAATTTTGCCCATGCGGACTGAAAACTGATAGTACAAATCAAGCTTTTTGTAATAGGATTCGTATTTCATGAGCCCCTGATACTTTGAATGCTTATCAGGCTTGTCGAGAGATATATCAGATGTATACGACATGCAGTAGCGCAGCCATTGTCTGACAAGCTCCCTGTCCTTTATATCTATAGGACATGTAATCATCTTATAAAGCAGATATTTGTCATCAAAATCTGCGATAAAGTATCGCTCCTTATACGCATATCCATACAAAAACAATGTCTCATCGACATTGATTTTCCTAAACGGTGCTGATGGCTCTGCCTCATGCCAGAGCTTAATTATCGCATCAAGCGGCGCATCCATTGTAAGGAGCACCTGCGGGAAGCCAAGACTTACTATATCAATATCCTGCTCCGGTATATTTAGCGTATTCTTCAGATAATTCAGATTCTTTTGTCCCAAAGCTGTCACATAACCTGTATCATACAGACCAAATCTGCCTGCACGGCCCGCTATCTGTTTTATCTCAGAGATGACAAGCGGACGTCTTGATACTCCATCAAACTTTTCCACCTCCAGAAATACAATTCTTCTGACCGGCAGATTGAGTCCCATTCCTATCGCATCTGTTGACACGACAACCTGTGTCTTTTTCTCATTAAAAAGCGTCATCTGCCTGCGCCTTATTTCCGGTGGCAGACTTCCGTATATGACACTTGGCTTTATGCCGTTTTCCTCCAGACGCCCTGCTATATTGAGTACCGACTTCTTTGAAAAGACGATAAAGGCATCGCCCTCTCTCACATCCTGTGGAAATGAAAAAGGCTTATCCTCCAGCTGTAGAGCTGTCTTTCTCTCATACTCCCTTATCTCATACTCGTCATGGCACAGATTAATCAGATGAATGACTACATCCTTTGCCACCGGGCTCATGCATATATGAATCTCTCCTGCAAGTGTACCAAGAATTGCCCTGGTCCATGAATGTCCCCTGTCATCATCTGCAACCATCTGTGCCTCATCAATCACTGCGATATCATACTCCTTGTCACAGTCAAGCATCTCCACTGTCGATGCTGTAATTCTGCTGTCTGATACCTCAAGACACTCCTGGCCTGTAAGCATGGTGCATGGTATGCCTGCATCATTCATCTTCTCATATACCTCAAGTGCCAGAAGGCGAAGCGGTCCCAGATAAACTCCGTTTTGCGCCAGCTTAAGCCTCTCAAGCGCCTGATATGTCTTACCGCTGTTAGTCGGACCTATATGGAGTATGAAGTGCCTTTTCATGCTCTGTGCTTTTGGAAACTCAAGCTCCGGCCGTGCCGGAACCAGCGTAACAATCTCTCTTCTAAGCTCCTTGCTGCGGTACTCATTGTAAAGCGCCTTCATGCTCCTTGTACATATCGCACCTATATACTCCTTGCGCAAAAGCTTTAGAAAATCCTCTGTGAGATACTCTGCCTCATTCTCATCAAACTGCTCCATATCCACCCTGACGAGCTGCGGAAGGATTTCTCTATTTAAAATCTGCCTTGCATTCTTATTGTTGGAATAGTAGGTGATCAATGCAAGCCTTTTTATTTCCTGATGCAGCTTGTCGAGTGCTATTGTCTCGTTTTTTGAAAATCGCGCATATTTAATTGATTTTGCTTTACTATTGAGCCTGTGAATATAGTGTGCCAGCTTTACAGGCTTACCTGTACTTCTCTTCGCATTCTCCCTGTACTGGTCAACATAAAACTGTACCAGTACCTCTTCAAACGATTTTTCCATATATGTGTGTTATCCTCTTTATTTGTATACACCGTTAAGAGTCACCTCAAACGTAACATCCTTTCCGGCTAGTTCTGTATTTGTCTTATAATCATCCGGGAATTTAAGGTTTAAATCAAAGGTTTCTCCCACCTTGTGACCTACCACTCCTTCCTCAAATCCATCTATATAGCTGCCAGAGCCGAGCACCAGGTCTGTGCCCTGTCCATCAGTGCTTCCACCCTCGAATTTTTCACCGTCCATATATCCGGTGTAGTCAATATTTACCTTATCTCCGTTTTCTGCAACCGTGTCAACCTCTGTATTAAGTGTTGCTGCCTCTGTCTGTGAATCACTGCTTTGTGTCTCGGATGCCTGAGATTCCGTGGTCTGTGATGCAGCTTGCGTACCATCAGTGCCCTTTGACGATGAACCGCCCGATGTCGCAACTGCCCAGATTAGCACTATGACCACCACAACAACTGCCACTACCGGCACCCAGAATTTCAGCAGATTCACAACCTTTGCCTTCTTTTCTGCCTTCTCTCTCTCGATTCTTCTTTTTTCCTGTGCGATTTTTTTGTTTTGTTTGTTCATTTTGTTAATCTCCTGTTTTATTTTTATTATTGAATTATACTATTACAATTTGAACATTCTGTGTTTCGCATAAATGAACAGTATGCGTTGTCTGTCAGTGCATTCGCTATCTGTCACTGTTCGCTTTAAACTTTAAACGGCTGCGTCTCTTAACTATTTGACGAAACAATAAAAGCAGTAGAAAGACACCCACACAGCCTGCGCTTATAGCTGCACCTGCCTTAAGCCCCGGTGTCTCATAATAAAGCTCTATCTCATGCTCTCCCTCATCCAGATGAATGCTCACAAAGGTATCTGAAAAATCCTCATACTCTGCATCCTTCCCATCCACCTTCATAGTCCATCCCTTTTCACTCGGAATAGAAAGTACAAGCTGTCCTGCCTGCTTCACATCAATGTGTCCTCTTATGTGTGTATCTGAAAAATCATCCACCGAGATTGTCTGCTCATTGAGTGTATTGTAAGCACTCTCAACTGCAGCAATAGAAAGCTCGTATACATTAAATCGTACAGCATCGGCATCAGTGTTTGTGACGGAAACTGTCTCCCCCGCCTTCACATATCCCAGGTCAAACAGATACCTGTGAGTGGTCTTCGAGTATGTGGTCTCATACTCTCCGTGGCTGAATGTCAGACTGTCAGTGCTGCACGAATCGTATGCCGCATAATAATATCCGTCATGGTCAAAGGTGAGAGTCGTAGTTCCCGGATTTTCGTCCTGAGTGCACTCTGTCAGGGTCAGCGTATCATCTGCTGCACCAAGGAGCCTGCCAAGGGAATTAATCGAATAGATTTTCGACGACGAGGATGGTTTCCACGCATCAATCACTCCCTCATCCATCATAAAACCAAGCGGAAGTGTGTAGTTATTCCGATACAGATAGTGATTTCCACATTTTCCCACAAGTGTAGTCAGCTCATTCTGTGGCTGTATGGATTTTGTAAACATATATCTGACAGAAAGCATGGCTGACGTGACAGGTGTGGCACCGTTATAACAGTAGAAATTCTTGCCTCCCTCCATATAAAGAGCCTGATAAAAATGGCTCACATTTATATTCATCAGGGAAGAAAACTGTGTTCCAGAAGCATAGCCGTATCGTGTGCCATCATTTTTAGTAAGTCGGCCTGTATCCTCAACCCTGTAAAATGGTACATCGTTGTCAGCTGCATCCTCTTTTGCCAGCTTAAGTGCCTTTTGCATATCGTCCACATTGGCATTGTAGCTGCTTCTGCCGGTACATCCAAGTCCTGTCACAGCCATATTGACAGCCAGCTCCACAATCGCAATACCGCATGTTATGACCATCAAAAGCTCCCTGTTTTTCCTTGCTGCAAGCTTTAAAAGTACTGTCATAATGCCGTACAGCGCAACAAACAATATGCTTATGATAACTGCATAATACTCTGTCACATCCTCATCGGCAAACATCGTGCTTACTGCCATAAGCGCCGATGCAAATACCACTGCCACGCCAATATGCCACAGTCTTATGCCACGCCACTTTCTTACTGTAGCATAGCCTATGGTCAATACAAGAAATGCATACAGATACGACTGTCTGCCAGGCAGCGAATCCGGAAAATGCAGTCCGTGCCATATAAAGTCAAGCTGTTTATTGGCAAAGCTTGCCATGAAAAACAACACAAACAATACGGGAGCTATTTTTTCCTTCCAATTAATCCTTTTATTGAGCACAAACAGTATCAAAAGCATCACACTAAAGGCTCCGGCATACAGATTCGGCCAGTTCTCTGCACCCTCATAGACGCTTGCTGTCGTGCACATCCTGCCGACCTCTGATAAGAGATTAAAATACCACTCTATCTGCTTTGGAAACTCGATGCCCGACGAACCGCTGTAGCTTAAAATGATAAGCTCCGGAATGATTAGCACCATCGCAGTGCCTCCAGCCAAAAGCGAGTAAACAGCAAATCTCACAATTGCAGCCATTTTACCGCCCTTTTGCGTAAAGAAAAGCCATGCAAACCAGAATACCAAAAAGATGCAAAGCATGATGCTCAGATAATAGTTTGACAATATACAAAGTGCCAGTGATACATAGTAAAGCACCGGCTTTTTGTCCCGCACAAGCTTCTCAAGACCTACTATCGCAAGCGGTGCAACCGCCACAACATCCATCCACATGACATCCCAGCTATACGCAGCTACAAAGCCGGAAAGTGCATATGCCGTAGAAAAAACAAATGCCGGCACAAATGTATTATTATGATACCTGTTATCCTTTCCAAGAAGTACAAAGTGTTCCTTCAGAAAATAGAAAAATGTTGCTCCGCTAAGCGAAATCTTAAAAATGATTAGCAGCTCAATAAACTCAATAATATGGCTCTTTGGAAAAAACACCACAATCCAGTTTAACGGACTCGCCAGATAATAGGCAAATACCGATACAAAATCACTGCCAAGCCCGATATTCCATGTATACATGAGGCTCGCACCATTTCTCAGTTTCTCCCACAGCTCATTAAAGAAAGGCAGATACTGGTGATACAAATCCATATGCAAAAGGCAGTAATCGCCAAATGGATATACACCATTTCCTATACAAATGATTATACATATGAAAAATGGAATTAAAAACGCTGTCAAAAGTGGATGCTTTTTAACAAAATTCATCACTTATCCTCCCAGTCAAACAGTCTGTAATATTGCAAAAGCTTATAATCGTTTAGCATATCCGAATCGGCCTGCTTCTTTTTGCTGCCGGTTGCCTTGTCTGATTTATTTGATGCTTTATCTAATGTCTTATCTGCAGTTTTATCCGTGCGTACCGCTGATATAATTGGATACTCCTCCTGCAGCTTTAGCAGAAAGCTCTGATAGTCATTTGTCGGCACACCTGCCGCTTTAAGTACGTTTGCAGCCAGATAATTAACGCTCGTGTCTTTTCCTGCAGCTTCATCAATATCATAATTTGCCCAGATAACATACGGCACCTGATAGCGCAGCTTAAGCTCTTCATTTGATAAATTATTATAGTCCATGCCGTTTGCTGCAAGAACAGAGCTTGCCACAGTATCATTTGGCTGATGATCACCGAAAAATACCACTATAGTTTTCTCATCCACATTTGAGAAATATTCAATTAGGCTCTTTAAATCCTCATCTGTCAGCTTAATCAAAGAAAGATACTGGTCAAGTGCAGAATTATTGAGCTTATCCGCTGTCACCGTATTGTCAAAGCCGTAGTAGGTATCCGTGTATCCACCATGGTTTTGCATAGTGACATTGAATATAAATGCCGGCTGACCATCCGGTTTGTTCTCATAGGTCTCAATAATCCTGTCAAAGGATGTCTCATCACTTATATATTTGCGCACAAACCTCTGATTAGAATAATCCTGCATAAACGAAAGATTGTCAAATCCCAAAAGAGGATAGACCGTATCCCGGTTCCATCCACTGCCATAGTACGGATGCTGTGCATACGTTGCATAGCCTATGCTTTTTAAATAGCTTGCAAGTGAAGGTGTCGTGCTCTTTATATACTGCTGATAAGGAATACTTCCTACCGGAAGAAAAGCCATCGTATTGCCTGTCAGAAACTCAAACTCGGTATCGGCGGTATTTCCACCGCATACAGACGTATTCAGATATCCTGTTATAGTGTTCTCATTGCCCTTTTCAAGACTGTGTACAAACGGCATATAGTCTGTATTTGTATCAAAATCACCGAGCACTGACAAGTCTGAAAATGCCTCATCCATCACAACTATAATATTCGGATAATCACTTTTATCTGTAATTGCAGTATTATCATCTGTACCGGCATAGCTGTCAAGCAGCTCCTTAGCCTTCTGTCTGCTATACCCGTCAGGCTTATCAACCGCCACAAACTTAAGATCCATCGCAAAGGTCACCGCCATTCCATTCACCTTTGTCATATATGCAGGTGTAAATAGAAACGGATACAGGTAATTGTCCGTCTGGAAATCCTCATCCTGCAGGGCATTCACAAACAGGCACATCACAAGTAATCCAAGCACTGTCGGAATTAGTCTGAACCTGAATTTCCACTTAATTCTAAAATCAACAAAATGCATCAGCATAATAAGAGCTATAAATATAACTGTAACAACAACTACTCCTGCAGTCGGTGCGAAATCATAATTGGATGCAACACTTGTCGCCGTACCAATTGAAAAAATATCCCATGGAACAAAAGGAGTCGAGCGGAAAAGCATAACATAATGATTAATCAGTCCAAAAACCATGGCCACAATAAAAACCGCACGAAGTGCCCATTTCGCCCTGCCCGTAACAAAATAAAGAATCCAGGCAATCAGCTCAAACAAAATAATATTAAAAAATCCCGCCATAAATCTGACTTCTTCAAAAGGATTATGTTCGTAGAACTCCATAAGATAAAAAGCCGCAATCGGGAAAATCGAGAAAAATATAACATTGAATATAATTTCATATTTTTTATAAATCTTTTTTATCATCATAATGCTCCTGTTTACTATCTGGTATTACAGCCTATATGGCAGATTTTTGGGTACCTTTTTGGGTACAATTTTGTGGCAAATTTTTCTTAAAAGTACCCTAATTTCTTTAATTTTTTTAAAGATTATAAATAAAGAAAAAACCCGCAAACCCTTGATTTTACTGAAAATCTTGGATTTACGGGGTTTTGCAAATAGTGCCGGCAGTGGGACTTGAACCCACACGGGCTTGCGCCCAACAGATTTTGAGTCTGCATCGTCTGCCATTCCGACATGCCGGCGTCTTACGAACAGACAATATTCTATCACAATTATTGACTTCATGCAACTAAAATTTGTAATTTCAATATAAATTTCAATGCGATTGTGACTGTTCACGCCTAACAGTGTGACCAGCAACGATTACAGCTCATTTAAAAATGTCAAAGCCTTGAAATATGTCTCAGCATACAACCTTATTCTTACCGGTACATTTTCCGACATAAAGCTGTTTGTCAACAAAATTAATCCATTCCTTGTAATCCTGCCCCACTTTATATTTCCCTGCACCTATGGTCACTGTCATCCTTCCACTGCCCTTAGATGTCCAGAAGGATTTTGAATTAATCTCCACACGAAGCTCATCGAGAAAATTCTTAGGCACCTCTCCGTCGACACATTTGCCAAGAAGTAAAAACTCCTCTCCTCCCCATCTGCAATAGCTAAGCTCAACACCTCGAGCCTTGCTTACGATAGTACGAGCGAGCATCTTAAGTGCATCATCTCCTACATTATGTCCGAATGAATCGTTAATTTTCTTAAAATCATCAATATCAATCATCGCAAGGAAATATTCACTCTGCTTGTCAGCCTCAAAAAGATTCTTAAGCTTCGCCATCATATAGAAACGATTTGGAAGCTCCGTCAGCGCATCAAACTGTGCCTGCTTTTCCATTGCCCCCTCCTCGGAAGACATAAAATGCAAAAGGCACATCATACATGTTATTATCAAGAAAACTACACCAGAAATCATAGCAATAGAAATACTCTTAATTACAACAGAATCCAACTTATATAAAGGTGCGTAAAAGCCATCAAGCATATAAAGAATAATCAGAGCAATAGCATATACACAGCAAAGCAGAATGGCAACATGATTCTTTTTTTTCTTCCTGAGGACCACATAATCCATGGAAAAAAGAAAAAACATTGCATCGATCAAAAAAAGCTGAAAATTACATTGAATTCCGAGACAAACCACCGCAAGTATCATATAAAGCAATATCTCAACAGCCACACTATAAACATATATGCTCAGTTTTTCAGATTTTGTCAGACTGAATGCAAGGAAATAAAAGCATATGCTGATCAGACTGACTCCTGCCATCAAATCTACACCTAATGATGAAAACATAAATAGCATCAGCAGATGGATGACAAGAAATATTTTGTTTACATTAAATAGAAAGCTCTGCTCCTTAGCAGTACTATCATTGCTACTCATTGTCCAATACCTTCATAAAAAATATCTAATATATTACTATAGAATAATAACACATTTTAACAAATATAACAATATATTATTGTGCAAAAGTACTAGACTATTTTGCTACTTTTTTTCTAATTATATATCCAATAAGAATAATAACAGCACTTGTTATGACACTTCCATAAAATGTCATTCCCCTGCACAAAAGCTCCATATTTGCTGCATTACTACCAACAAGCTGTTTAAACCCATCAATCATAATATAATCAGCCACGCCCATAGCACCGGGTATAGGCACACAATTGGAGCCCATCGCCACAAAACACTGTATCACACTCACATCAACTGCCTTATTTACGCCTTCGCCGACTGCCATAAAAATCATAAACGATACCAAAAGCTGTGAAACTCTCTGCATTATATTCCAAAAGAAAATCTCGATGAGAAGCCCGGTCTGCCCTGTGATACTGTTTGAACACTCCTGATATTCTTTCATAGTATTTTTAAGCTTTATTCGAAGCCTGTCACCATGCCGTATTATATGTATTTTTTCAAAAAGCCGGATAAGACTATCACAAATTGAGTATAGTATGCTTCCCTTCCTTAGCAGCATATAAAATACAAGAGCCAGAAAAATCAGCACCACAATCCCCAAACATATAAATATCCGCGAAATACCTGAGAAATTTTTCAGCAATGGATACTTAAAAATCATGCATAGTAAGCCAATTGTTAAAAGTGAAAGTGTATACATAACAAGATTAATCAGTAGGGCCACTGTAGCAGCATAGCCCGGTATGCCATCCCTTATCATGAAATACGCACTGGCTGGCTGTCCTCCCGATGCCGATGGTGTAATAGCCGAAAAATACACATCGGCTCCACCATACACAGTACCATCAATCGCGCTGGTTTTATACCCAAAGTGTCTTGCCATGCGTACCAGAGCAAAGCCTTCAAACCAAATAAACCCAAACGTACAAACAAAACTCATAAAAAGCCAGCCTTTATTTGCATTTCTGATAAAACTCATAAGAATCTCAAACGAAAAATGCTTGCTCTGTGAGACAACAGTCCATATGCTCAAGATAGCTATAAAAGCAGAAGCTATCGCCCAAAATATCTTTTTTCTGTCCATTAAATCTAATCCCCTTAAAAAAACTGGTAAAGTGAATTATGAAAATACACCATACCAGTTTATTGTAGAGAATATATATAACTTTATCAAGTAAAATATTATTAATATCTTTTTAATGTTTGTTAAATTATTTACTGTTACAACTAACAAATCAGTCTAAATACAAATTAACTTCTATGATTCCTCTTCCTCATCATTGTCAGTGTTCATCATATACACCCCCCTGCTTGCATCTCCATCAGGATTCTTTCCAAACTCGTAATCATTTCCCGGCAGAATAGCATTTAAGAAAATTCCTGCGATAGCTGCAATTGCCAAAGCTGTCAGTGTAATTGATGTTCCTGCTACAGTAAATGTCAGTCCATTTCCAAAGCCAAGACCACATACAAAAATAACACCTGCAATAATCAGATTTCTTGATTTCGTCAGATCTACCTTGTTTTCAACAACATTTCTAACTCCTATTGCTGAAATCATTCCATAAAGCATAAATGAAACTCCACCAATAATCGCTGATGGCATAGTAGATATTACAGCCGAAAACTTTGGAATAAACGAAAGTGCAATAGCAAAAACAGCCGCAATACGGATAACTCTCGGATCATATACCTTAGACAGCTCAAGTACTCCTGTATTCTCACCATATGTTGTATTAGCCGGTCCTCCGATGGCTCCTGCGAATGCAGTTGCAATTCCATCACCTATAAGTGTCCTATGAAGACCCGGATCAGCAATAAAGTTCCGCTCTACTGTAGCAGAAATAGCAGACATGTCGCCAATGTGCTCCATCATAGTCGCAATAGCGATAGGCGCCATAACAAGAATGGACGTAATATCAAACTTCATGAACTGAAATTTAGGTATTCCGACCCACGCAGATGATGCAATTGATGTAAAATCAAGAATTGCGGAACCATCAGGATTAGTAATTCCAGCAGTATTCATAATAAGAGCCACAACATAGGAAATAATTACTCCCATTAGAATAGGAATGATCTTAAATAAGCCCTTTCCCCATATATTGAAAATAATTATAACTCCAAGTGCAATAATTGCAAGAACCCAGTTTGTTGAAGCATTATTGATAGCTGAACCGGCAAGTGAAAGACCAATGCATATGATAATAGGTCCTGTCACTACAGGTGGAAGAAAGCGCATTACACGCTTAATTCCAACCAGCTTAATGATAAGTGCAAGTACGAAATAAAGCATACCTGCAACAAATATTCCACCACACGCATACGCGGCCTTATCATTGACAGCCATATCTGCATACATACCACTGTCAAGGTTTGCAACAGTATAAAAGCCTCCTAAAAAAGCAAATGACGAACCCAAAAAAGCCGGTACCTTAAACTTTGTACACAGATGAAATATAAGCGTGCCAAAGCCTGCACAAAATAGGGTAACCGATACAGAAAGACCTCTGGTAAGCGGCTCCCCACAAGCCTTCTGAAAATATCCTGATACAAGAATAGGCACAAGAATTGTTGCGCCGAACATAGCAAACATATGCTGCAAACCAAGAATAAGCATCTTGGCCGTTCCAAGCTGTCTCGCATCACGAATTGGCTCCTGTTTCTTTTGTTCCATAACAACCTCCTTAATAAATTAATGTTTTCGATAAGTAACCGAAAACATTATAGCAGTTTTTAATTATTATTTCATTATTTTTTCATTATTTTTTTATTATTTTTTACAAAAAAAAGACATCTCATTGGATGTCTTAAATAATTCATATTTAATAAGTATGTACCTTCAAAACTTCATACAAATCCGATTTGTTTTTCTGTAATCCACACCGAAAAACTCATCTCGATTCCGCTTCGCTTCATCTCGATGGATTTGCTTCGCA
>ENA-OPDE01000061-OPDE01000061.1-human-gut-metagenome-genome-assembly--contig:-NODE-61-length-75462-cov-14.326667_pt1 | contig 75462 bp, 120 predicted proteins | sample MGYA00241261_ERZ501502 | MGnify/ENA primary metagenome ERZ501502 (study PRJEB25962, sample SAMEA2042450) | human gut metagenome | biome: human gut; feature: human-associated habitat; material: faeces... | reverse complement strand
AAATACGTCAAAGCCAGTAAAATCAATAGATTTGGGCTTGACAGAATAGGAAGGAAGATATTATGACAACGAAAGACTTTGAAATAATTGATCAGGTAGCTAATGAGATTTCACCGGAGTACAAGGCAACACTCTCAATCGAAGAAGAGTGGGTATCGTTTGAAAATACAAAAAATGATACCAAAAAGGTTGTGATGAGTGTTAACAGCCTTGTGGAAATGTATACCGCTGATAAAGAAAAGTTCATGCGAACTCTCAAAGCTTCAATCAGCGGGGATTTAACCTCGTTTGACAAGGTTAAGGACAGAATCGTCTGCCGCCTAGTTAATCCAAAAAGATGTAAACCGGCAATAGACCAGTTGGTTCACAAAGGTTTTTTGGACATGACAATGACATTCCGCATCATTGTCTCATTTGAGGAAGCAGAGGAATCAACATTGATCTCAATGCCAATATCCAATATGATTTTTTCTGAATGGGGTATAACGGTAGATCAGCTGTACGAAATTGCAGCAAAGAATACCGTCAGAATATTTGGCGCAGAAACACTCTCCATGACAGACATACTGCTTTCGCAGATGGCTCCGGAAGAAAGAGAAATTTTCCGTCAAATTCTTGATGATGCACCGTTAAAGCAGTATGTGCTGAGCAATCGCACTCGCACGTATGGAGCAGCTTTAATGTTCTGCTCGGACGAGATTAAAAAGTGCGCAGAAGCGTGGGGTTCGGATGTATTAATCCTCCCATCATCTGTGCATGAGGTTATTCTCTTACCGATGATAACCCCGGATCAGGTTAACATTAACGATCCGGATGAGGTCAACGCAATGGTTAATAGCATTAACCATGAGTATTTGTATGACAATGAAGAAGTTTTGTCAGACCATTCGTATTGTTACATACGAAGTCTTGACAAGATAATTGTCAACGATTAAACAAAAAGGTCCCTTTCTACTACAGAGAGGGACCTTTTTACTGCCAAAGGAAGGAAAATGAAGTTATCTGCCCACATATATTGGAAACTCAATTGTTTCAAGCATTTCTTTATATTTATCCCCATCCACATACAGGGCAAATGTAGCATCTTTTCCATTTTCATATTTCTGTCTTATATCTCTAAGCAAAACTTCACCCTTATATTTCGCATTGTCAAAAGGAATATCAATGTCATCATACTTATTAATATATGAAAGCATATCATTGTCAATAATAATAGGGCTGTCAAACACTTCCTCAAAGGATTTGCATAATGAGTATAATTCTTCTTGAGAGAATGTTATATAATAAGCGGAAAACCATGAAGATGGCTTCTTCATAGCTCCATAACGCAGACTGTTCAAAATCAATCTGATATAATCTTCCTTAGAGGATATAACACCTTTATCTAAAGCATCCCTAATTTCATCAACAGTGAGTGGAAGATAAGTATAATTATATACAGCTCTAACTTTATGTGGAATAAATCCCAACACAGATACAATTAACACTATTGCTAATAATACAAGACCCAACACAATTGGAAAAAATACTGCAGCAACAAATCCGTTCGCAATATTACTATCCCCTCCTATAAAATTAAATATTCCAGCTTTGCCTAATATTATGAACGCAGCTATATAGGTTATAAAAAGAACTAATAAAATAGATCCAAAGAACTCATTAAACAGTGCGTTACAAAATGATTTTTTCTTACTCATGTTTTTAAAGTTATTCATAAAAATTTTCCTCCAATCTTCCTATGAAACTAGCATCTTTTTGTTTTGTCATTGTTCCAGTTGTTTATTGTTGTTACCATATCTGATTTCTCAGTATGTCTTCCACATATACTGCAAATAGCAAATACATTTTCCGTTGTTCCACCACAATAATATAATTTATCCTTTTCATACATCAATAAAGGTCTTTCCTTACATCCGCAAGGGCATGGCTTCAAATTATCCCACGGATGATGACAACCGCTACCAACCGAACCAATAATAATCGCATTTTTTCTAGTGTTGAAGTTTAATGCTTTCTTCTTCATTGTTTTTCCTCCTTGGAAATCTCGTAATTCTAACTCCCTAAAATTCAAGGGATTTAATTTCATGACTTTTTGTAACCAACCGCGGCAAGCACTTCTCTGTATGGTGTTGTCCGTGTCTTTGTACTTCCCCACTTTGTCATAGTTCTGCAGAGTCCTTCATTATACGGCTTTACAGTATCATATTCGCAGAATGTATCTTCGCCATTGATATATGTAATTCCTTCATGACAGGCCAACATATCATGCAGTCTTTTTTCCTCTTTTACATGGTACTTGCTGAACAGTTCTCTGTACTCATTACCATTCCATATACCAGATTGTGTATTTCTTATATCATGACACACGGTTTTGCCGACAAGCATTATATGTCCAATATGTCGTTCATCTCCTTTCAACACTGTATCCGTGGCATTCACGTCACAATTGAAGTTAAATGTCCTGACAGTCTCCTTGCCCTTGAACTTATTTAACTCATAAGCAGCAATATTTGTGCCAACAAATCCACCATTCATAACGAGCCAGTCAATATGATGCATCCTAATATAATCTGCAACAAGCGTCAATGCTCCGCCTACATCTACATTTTTAGTAGACATTCTTTACAATATTATCCTATACATTCTAACGTCTGCTTCCACATCGTTTTCTAGTCCTGACACTATGCACTTGCGTAGCGTCTTACGGTTAATTGTATTTTTCATATATATAATATGTACAAATCCAACTTTGTCCAAAGAGGAAATAATTTATCCGTTTTTATTCGCCGAGCAAATAATCTCTTGCGTATTCATCACCGAATCTCTTATACATCCAATTTCTGTAGTCAGGAGTACAATTGCCTAAATGATGATATACTTTCACATATCTACCTCAGTAGACATTTCACAATATTACTTCATTTATTACGCTACTATTTGCATCTTATAATCCAAATACTGACACTACGCACTTGTGCAGTATCTCACGGTTAATTATATTTTTTTACACGTAAATTCAAATGTATTTAAAAGTGAAGTCACCTACTTTGTTTTTAACTTCCGCACTCACTTCAAAATCAGGAGAAAACTCCTGAACCACAACATATGGGCTGATTGGATCTGTTTTTGTAATAAGGTCAACGATATAATCTATTAAGCCACTGCTCTTTCGCCCTGTCGCTCTGTTGCTCTGTCGATTTATCAATTCTGACTCCTTATTAATTACGTCATAATCAAACGCCGGTAAAGGCATCCATGCTGCCACCGGAACTTCTTCTATACAGTCACTTGTTTTAAACCACTTATCAAGTCTTGAATTGTAGTAGTCCTTTGCAACAAACGCACTGTGTCTGCGCACCGTTAAGAAATACGAGCTTCTATTTGCCGATATATCCTTAAATGTTGGGTTGTTTTTCATGTTCCATTCCATACTACTCACTCTCCTATTCCTATTTTTATATCACTAAATATTTTTATGCATTGTTTTTATATGATCAAGTTTTTTATTGATTTCTTCACATGTTTTTATAGTATCATGAGCTATTTTTATAGTATCTATACTTACAAATATTGTCTTAACTGCAATAAATATAGTAATAGCAGTCATAATGTATATAATTATAGGTAGCATATCTTTATCCTTTCTTTTTAATTAAATCTTTCGGTATCACTTTATGATTCCCAAGCCCATTATCATAAATTATATCGTATGCATGACCTTTCCTGTGTACATCTTCAGTCAGGTCCCAAGGCTTCAATACTCTTATTTTTTCTACAGTATAATTTATAAGCGCAAGATCAGCGTTTGAAATATTATTCCTGCAATCTGCTGTACTTCTTATCCGTATCGGATTTGCTCCAAATCCACAGTACATATAATATACTTCTGGAATCACTGGTCCAAACGGCCATGCTTCTATTTCATCAACAAACATTTCCTTTTTATAAAATTGCAAGCATTCTCTCTGGATGCAGTATAATATTTTCTGCAGCTGCATATTTGATATTGGAATATTATCATTTACACATTTATTAATTATATATTTTGATATATCTAATGCTTTATACATATATTATTTATCCTTTATTTTATGTGCACATAGCCTTCATATTGATCTTTATGATTACTTCGCATTATCCCACACAAAGAATGCTTTGTAATTAGGATATACAGCATTTTTAACTTCATATAGACTATCGTCAATCGCAGAATTATAAACAGATGCAGCTTTAATGTCACTTTCCGTACTGTCCAAATCTATTTTTTGAGAATTTACTCCATCAATGAGTTTTTGCATATCAACAATAGTATCTTTTGCCTTTATGCAATGCATTACTTCTGTAAGCAGTTTCTTTTCTTTTTCATCAGTTAACATTGCTCGCCATTCTACTATATTGTCGAGTAAATAATCTCTGTCGATCAAATCCATAAATGTCTGTCTCCTTTTTATATTCTTTCTATATATATAATATTTACAAAACCAATTTTGTCCAAAAACGTAAACGTCAAACCACGCGCCTTGGATAATTAGCATTTTTGTGAGACACTCTATAAGACACGAAAAAACTAATAGTTTTTTAGAGGAGGCAAACTATCATGGATAAATGTACTCACGATGTAAGGCGTGCTAACTGGTTAAATATCATAAATCAATGTCAGGAACGACCTGCAAACGTAACTGTCCATCAATAGCTGAAAGACAATGATATCAAGGAAAAATCTTATTATTACTGGCTGCGCAAGTTTCGTAAAGAATCATACGACCAGATGCAGCTGCCTGTAACAACCGAAAATCCTGCCGAAATTTCTTTTGTTGAAATAGCTGCCCCTGTTACATCAGAGAAAACTATTCAAACACGGGAATTTTCGTCAGCTTCTAACGCGACTGCAGTTGTCAGGAATGGTGATATCATTCTCGAAATATCAAACGATGTTTCAGATGCTGTGCTAAGCAGGCTCTTAAAGGAGGTAGTCCATGCTGGAGAACGTTGCTAAAATCAATCGGGTTGTGCTTGCGTGTGGTACAGTGGATCTGCGCAAAGGCATTGATGGTCTCTCGATGATCATTGGTGACAAATATAAGCAGAATCCTTTTGAGAAAGGAACCTTGTTCCTGTTCTGCGGTAGACGTTCCGACAGGATTAAAGGACTGCTTTGGATGGGCGATGGATTTCTTTTGCTGTATAAACGGATTGAATCCGGTTCACTATCCTGGCCAAGAACCACGGAAGACGCTGCGGATCTTACCGAAGAGCAATTCGATTACCTGATGCTCGGTTTAAATCCGCTCGATCCTAAAATCAAGGATGTAACACCACAAAATCCCTTCTGAGTTTGTGCAAAACAGAGATTTTTCAAAGACATTTATGACGTCAAAAAATCTATAGTTGAACCTGGTTTATATGCCTTTTTCACAACTGGTACAATAGTTAGCAGTTACTTGAAACAAATATCTTGAAATTTGAAAGCTCTATATTTCCCTGCGTTTATCAGCATCCTATAGCCTTATAGCGATAGGCATAATGACGGAGAGCTAACACACAAGAATTCGCTAATTAAAGCTGCTTCTGTTATAATGAAAACAGTTTAAGGGAGTGAAGCAATGGCACAGAAACATACATTGGAAGAACTGAATAATTGCAGCCGCGAAGAACTGATTACCATTGTTCTTATGATGCAGGGACAGCTCGATGCTTTAAATGATAACATCGAAAAACTCATTGAGCAGGTCCGCATTGCCAATAATTATAGATTTGGCAGGCATACAGAGAGCTTAAAATCAATCGAAGGCCAGCTTTCGTTTTTTGACGAAGCGGACGCCGCCTATGATGAATCTTCCAGGGAGCCTTCTGCTGAAGAGGTCATTACTGCCAAGCGTGCAAAGAAAAAAGGACAGCGGAATATCGACCTGAAAGATTTCCCGGAAGAAATACTTCCGCCATACAGTGTTTCTGAAGAACAGCTGGATGCTTTTTATGGAAAAGGCAATTGGCGCCGTATGCCGGATGAAACCTACAAGAGGCTTCGTCATGAGCCCGAAGCATGGACTGTCGAAATTCATACTGTCGAGGTGTATGTGGGAACTGATGGTGATCATCAGGATGAGTTCCTTCGTGGAAACAGACCCAAGGACTTGCTTCGCAACAGTATAGTGACGCCATCATTACTGGCATCAATACTTAATGTAAAATATGTGAATTCATCAGCATTACACCGGATTGAGCAGGAGTTTCAACGTAATGGCGTAAATATATCACGCCAGACAATGTCCAACTGGATTGTCAGATGCTCCCAGATGTACTTCACTCCGTTTGTTGAACGGATGAAGCAGGAGCTGCTGTCACTGCATGTCACACAGTCAGATGAAACACCGACTCAAGTAATAGCAGACAGCGACCACCCAAACAGCAAGTGCTATATGTGGGTGCACCGTTCCGGAGAGTTTTATACCCGACGCCCGATTGTGATATATGAGTACCAAAAAGGACGTGATCATCAAAAGCCTCTGGATTTTTACAAGGATTACAAAGGAATCCTTGTAACGGACAGCCTGCAGCAATATCATCTAGTTGATAAAAAGCTTCCAGATGTGACAAACGCAAACTGCTGGGCGCATGCAAGGCGTGATTTTGCGGATGCGGTTAAGGCTGCCGATAAAAAGGATCCGTCTTCTGTAAGGCAGTCTGTTGCCTATCAGGCATTGCAGAAGATAGCCGGGTTTTATAATGCTGACACTGAGTTAAAAGGGCTCTCATCAGAGGAACGGCTTCAAAAACGGCAGGAATTGATCCGGCCGCTGGTTGAGGAATTTTTTGCGTGGGTAAAACAACAGGTTAACGACTGTGCGGTACCTCCAAAATCCAAAACAGGCCAGGGGCTGAATTTCATAATCAATCAGGAAAAATATCTTAAGGTATTTCTTGAAGATGGAGATGTCCCTATCGATAATTCTGCCTCGGAGAGAGCCATACGCACCTTTTGCCTCGGCAAGAAAAACTGGATGTTCCACAATACAGCCAAAGGAGCATCTGCCAGTGCGATGGTATACAGTATTTCAGAAACAGCCAAGCTGAATAATCTGCGGCCGTATTATTATTTTAAATATATCCTCACAGAACTGCCAAAACTCTGTGAGGAAAAAGAAAATATAGATCCAGAAAAGCTGGACTATCTCATGCCATGGTCAGATAGTCTTCCGGACGAATGCAGGAAGCCACGTCGCCAATAATGGGCGGCGTTGATTTTAATGACTGGCGCATGGTTTGACGTTTACCCAAAAACGACATTAACTTTCTATACAAAAAACAGACAGCCACATGGCTGCCTGCATCAAATATGTATTCATTTTTCTTATTCCGGATAATCCTCAATTCTATAGTTAGGCCTCATACCCTGAGCTTCCCAGACAAGATACTCTCTCATATCATCAATGTCTTCAATCTCAGCCCATTTACTGTGTTCCTCGTCAAGATCCACATTTGGCTCAAACCACGCTTTAACTTCTGTAAAACGCATTGGTTTGCTGTAAGAAGCCCTGTTGTCCGCATCAACTATTCTGTATTTCATTATTTTTCTTCCTTTACACAAGACCATATTCCTAGACTTCACTTGTTCTATAAGTATTAGCATCTTTATCTACCCTAGCTTTACTTTAGTAGACATTTTTGTAATACTATTTTATTCTTACATATTTCAGCATTTACATTTCAACCCTGACATTACGCACTTGCGTAACATTTCACAGTTAATCATGAATCATTGCGCTGCAATTCTTTCTCATATAACTTCACGAGATAATCGTAAAAACACTCGCCTTGCCAGTTATTAAGCCATTCTTTCATTCGCTCATAACTTTTGAAGAAATGAATGGCAAAATCGCCGTCTGAATTAACTTCATTTAAGACCTCATAATATGCATCCTCGCCTGCGTCGTCATTTGGATTTTTACCATGAAGAACTATTTTACCAAATGATGTGCATGAAAGTTCTACCCAAAAATCTGCACTCTGCATTGCTTGTTCTAGCTTATCCACAATATCTTCCTTTCTTCCTTTTGTATATCTACCCTAGTAGACATTTTTCTTACAGCTTCAATCCGCAAACACATAAAAAGATTATCTATCTACTTATTCAGTAGACATTTTGTTGCAGTATCACTTCACTGATTACACTATTGTTAGCATCTTATAATTTTTAACCTTGACACTACGCACTTGCATAATATCTCACGGTTAATTATATTCTTTCTATATATATAATATTTACAAAACCATTTTTGTCCGAAAATTTATCAAACTATTTGCATTCATTAATCCAATTTTTTATATTTAGTATCGTCAGTAAAAGCATCTTCAGAACCCAATGCAAGATATGAAAAGCCGGGATTTTTGCGGCCCAGTTCTTTCAAATACTTTTTAATAATTAACTACTCTTATTTCATTGTATATTTCTTCTTTGTCTTTAGTAATAAGAAGTTCTTTTATATAGTTCCAATCTCTGTATTTAACAAATAGTCTCTCAATCCATTCTGTAGGATATGGATATCCAACTGCTTCTCTGCCTGCTGCATCCCTTTCTTGTTTTGTTAATTCCGGATATTCAAAATGTAATTGAAGAACATCTTCTCCATTAATTACCGTCACATGTTCTACTTCATAATTTCCAAATGGTACATGTTCAAAATCAATATCATCTACATTTCCATACCATAAAGCTATATACTTTTCTTTCTCATCTGCACTAAGAATGACTACTTTTGTTCTTCCACCAGTTACTATTAAAACATCTTTAATCGTCATTTTTATTATTCCTTTCTGTAAAAATAAAGTTTGGTTGTTCACTACCCTTTATCCCGGCAATATTCATACTTTCCATTTTCAAAGTCATTAACAAAAATTTCTGTAACATCATTGCCATAATTTAATTCATCGAGTGTTGTTCCATCTCCACTGCGAAGTTCATCAATATCATATCCTTTACTTTCAAAATAATCATTGATTTCTTTATCAAGCACAGCCGCTTGCGAGGTCAGTTGTGCCAATTTATGCATTTTTTCTTGTATGTTTTTAGATATTCTCATAATTTCTCAACTCCAATTTCTTAACGTTACAGCATCATAATTCTAACAAACATAAACATTATAATTCCAATAAGCGAAATTGTCATTCCCAAAAATAGATAAAAATAATATTGTACCCAATTTAGGCAGCATTTTATTTCTTTTGCGGTCATATCTAACCCTTACCTTATCGCCAACATTCAACAGGTTATGAAAAAGTGGATTAAAATTTATGTTTTGTGGCCCCTTAACGTTTATATTCTGACCATTCGCGTCAATCTCATATTCATATACAACTAAACTATGATTCCACCTTTGATCATATTTGCATATAATTGTTGCATATGAATATTTTACAATCATAAATTTAATCAAAGTAAATATCCAAAAGAAAGTATATAAAACTCCAGATAATAAGGTAATTATACTGATAATCACAAATATTATCATATTATTCACTCAGTCTTTCCAATAAATCGTTTCTTACTTCCGTTAATGCGTCCAGTCTTGCTATCATGCGGGCTTCGTAGTTAATGTCTTTTGTGTTAACAATTTCTGCTTCACATCTTGTAATTTTGCTATCAAATTCATTAATATATTCTCTTATAATTTCTCTCATATCTGGCTTATCACCAAAATCAACTCCACCAAAATCTTCTTTAGTTAATTCTCTTCCACACTTAGGACAAAATCTAAAGCGATTATCATTATTGACTTGTTTTTTACTTCCTGAAAAAGCAATTCCTGTCATATCTAAATATTTATCAATTTGAACCATTCTAAAATCATATTTTCCACCACATAATTCACAATTATTATTCATTATCTTTCGCCTCCAAAGGAAAGTTAATTTCTTTACCTTTTACTCACAAAAATTTTTAGCCCATAAGCAACTTCCATCATTATTGCAAGTTAATTCAATACCATATTTTGTTTTAAACCATATGTCAAGCCATTCAAAGAAATCTTTTGTAACATTAATAATGCAGCTACTAACACAATTCATATTTGGCAATGCAATTTCCATATGTGGAATACGTGAATATTCTGTTGCCCCCTCATATTCATATCTGAATGGGCAACCCTTAACCGCTAATTCGTTATTCAATTCCATTACCATTTCTCTTGTTATCTTCATACTATTACCTCCATTCTTAAACCCATAGTAAACTTAGATTTCAAGTCCATTTTCCATGCATTTTTCTGCAAATTGGCTTGAATTATTTCCGACGATTTTTCTATAAACATGATTCCAGTCTGTATTCTTAAAAGCTATTCTTATATCATCCTCAAGGTATGCATTGAATGTATCAGCCTCATCCTTATTCAAAATACAAGTCTTATCATCTGAAATATCCTTTATCTTTTTCATTTCAACAATGCTGTCAAGCGGAACCGTATAATCTCCAAACTCGACTCCATCTTTTAAGCCTTCATCGAAAAAACAATATTCGCCAAATTCTTTTATTACCCCACTGGCAGATGTACCTGTATCAAATGTGGCACAGATAGTATCGCCAACTTTATACAATTCTCCGTTATGTTCTAATACTTTTACAAATTTCATTACCATCAGCCCTCTCTGCTGCACTCATTATTTCCTCATCATTCAGCGTAACAAAATCTCCACTCTTTAGATTCTGACACTCGTAGTAGATCTTTGGCTGCCAGCCATTGAAAGAATTACCTCTCTCAATGATAATTCGCTCAACCCTGAGAATCTGCTCTACGCATGATCCAGAATGAGACACAGTGGCAAAGCAGCCTCGTAATCTTTTTATTTTATCTCCAACATTATATTTTACAGTTATCTGCATATGCTATTACCTTTTTCTCCAAAAATTTTCCGATTCCTTAAAATATTTTAGGCCAGTCGATTTTCTGCCAATTCATTAAATCAACATATTTTTCTTCAAATGAATTCTCTTTAATCTCTCGCTGACAACCGTTTCCATACAAAATGTTATGCAAACTCTCAAGGCTTCCATCTGCTTTTGTTATAGGTTTTTCATTTACAAAAGCTTGATACCACCAATCATCGTGTTTTACTGTAATGTCAATTATTTTCCCATTATACACTTTTCTCCATGTTTCAATTACCATACTTATTACCTTTCTCTAAGAGATTTCGCTTCGTTTTATTTCTTTGTGTAATTTTTGCATTTTTCTTCATTGCACTGAAGAAAAGGAATAACTTCTTGCTTCTTTCTATATATATAATATTCCGGAAACAGGATTTGTCCAAACGAAATGAACATTTTACATAAAAAAAACAGCTAGGCACTTATTTTTTTCTAGCTGTTCTTATTGCTCAATTTTTCCAACCCATTCGTTTCTTTTCATTCAAGTCTTTATTGTATGGACATTTTGAAATTTTGCATTCACCACACCATCCAATATCACTTGCAGTTTCACGATCGTATGCTTCATCATAGTCACAAAGTTCACGGTCTATATTTTTTATTTTTCTGTTCATGATAACAACCTCTCTTTTTAAGAAATTATCTTTCATTTATTTTAATACTGATTCATAATATCCAATTTCCCAATCATCCAGTCCATTTCTCTCTGCTGATTCAGAATCTTTAAGAATGTCAAAAATCATATCAATTGTCATATTCAATGTGTATGATTTCCAATACTCATCTTTTGTGATATTGTCATCTTCTGAACCCAGAAAGTAAAAGGCATTATCCCCAATTTTACAACAGATTCCTATACAACCTGCATAATCATCCTCAATAGATATAATTCCATTTTCAAAACCATTTTTAATCATATCTCTTGTAATCATATTATTCCTCACTTTCTCTAAGGGAATTTCCGTTTCTTCCTAATCGCTAATCGGTAGCCAATTTACAACCGCTGGTATTTGAATTAAGCTTTCTGTTTTCTGTATATCTTTTTGCATTTCTTTTATGTCTTCTGTAGTTGGTGGAATATTTTTAAAATTATATACCGCACTATATATTCCGTTTTCCGTATAAAATATTACTAAATGTTTCATACTTGTTTTCCTCACTTTCCGCAGTAAATCATTGTTTCATTTCTCTGCTAGGATGTCATTAATGTGTTTTGTATACGAAATAATCTCATCAATCTTATATTTAATTTTCTCTGTATGTGTTTCGCCATCCTCTATTTTGTCGATAAGCTTTCCAATATAACTTGCTGTTGTACGAATGCTCTGTTGGTAGAAGGATAAGCTTTCTACCTCGTCTGATGTTAAAGTATATAATTTCTGCATATATATTCCTCCATTCTAAAAGCCCTGTAAACTTTTGTTTACTTACTTATTCCACATCCCATTTAACTTCGTAGCCGGTAATTTTCTTTCCAAAATCACAAGCATGTATGACTACAGCTCCGCAATTACTACACCATAGAGCAAAGCTATTAACTCCTGCACCCATCCTGTTAGCGCCGCCACGCCGCATTTTTGATCCACACCAGATACAAGTGCATTCATTCGGAATCTGCACTCCATTTTATCATTACTCCAATCTTTTTCTTTTTTTCTATATATATAATATTCCGGGAACAAATTTTGTCCAAACACTTTCTGCGAATAATTATCCGTAATACTCTAGTTCTAAAAAATCCGGATCATCTGTTATTCCAAGTTCATCCATATACTTTTTGCAAATATTTGATAACTTCTCTTCAGTTAATTCCTTTTCAGTTTCATTAAGCAGCCAAGGGTATTTTTCATCAAATACAATGGATGCAGGAGTATCACAATTCGCATCAGGTTAACAATATGCGAATTCAATCCCGGTTTCTCTTGACATAATGTTTGCAATTACTGCTCCCACACCTTCCGTTCCAGTATTATCGCAGCTATAATCTTCAAAGAGATTTTTTAAATCATACTCATTTTCTGTATAACCAAGCATTTCTTTATACAGCTCTTTTTCTTCGTCTGATTCGCAAAAAGTTTCTTTATGATTTTTGATAAAATCTATTAACTTTCCTTCATCGCAATCACTGTTAAATCCAAATCCATAAATAAAACTGCTTCTCATACTCATAGCATTTTATCTCTCTTTCCTAGTAAACCATTGTTTTATTGCTTAATACTATATAACCAATCTTCAAAATTCTCATAAGTCATAAGCCTTCCATCCACTTCAACATAGTTTTCCTGTTCTGATTCTCTTACTACAGAAAAACCATCATAATTCCCATACACCCTTACGCATTTACTATCAACTTTTTCAAATTTTATATTCCATGAAATCAGCCTTTCCAATATATATGTCATAACTCATTTCCTCCAACCTTATCAGTAAATCACCGCTTCATTTCCCTTTCAAAAATAGACATAGCATCCCTCAACCCTTGATTATATGCCTGTGCAATTTTATATTCTTCTGACTCTTTGATACCTTTGATGGTTGTATCCATCATTTTCATTGATGTAAAGATTTCTTTTTTAATTTGATTTATCTTATCCATATTTATCTCCTTTAATTTTATCAGCAAATTATTGTTTCATACCCAAATTTGCTTTAATCATTTCCATTGCGTTTTCTTTGATTTCATTACGCACCTTTTGCAATTCAGCCCATGTCATTTCCCTCATGTAACAATCGTCACAATTACAGTACATATACTCTGTAACTGTATCAATAATATTCATAATCGCTTCGTCGCTTGCTACAACCCCAATCTTTTTCATAGGTTCATTTAATGACATCTTATAAATTTTATTATCCTGTATATGGTAAAGTCCGTTATTCATAATATTCTCCATCCTTCACAGTAAATCATCGTTTCATTCACAATTTTCCTCATAATCAAACATTGCTTCTTCTGGACTATCATTCCAATCATTACAACTATCTGGAATATATCCATACTCAGTATCAAAGACTACATATCTAAATTTATATGGACTGAAAGGATGCTCTCTTTTGAAATCTTTGAAATTATCATATACATCACCAGTAGTTCCATCTTTCTGTTCTACTACAACCACTCTAATTTCATATCTATCATTTATTTTCATTATTTTTCTTCTTCCATATGAAACTCTTGTTTACTTGCCTATTTCACGTCCCATAATAATCGCTTTATAATAATCTGTAGTTGCATCTGTGATAATTCCTGTATCACAATCTCTCAATATATAAACTTTTTCTTTTGTATCAAGATTTTCTACTACATTATAGTTACTATTACAAGAAGTCGGTAAACACCTCATAATGAGATTTTTTGATTTAATAATTTCATTTCTTACATCCTGATATTTCATTCCAATTTTCATAGATGATAATGTAAACATATGAAATCACTCCTTTTCTTTACTCAATTGTAATGTATATTCCGACTCTTTTATCCCATGCAAAAATTTGGAGATTTAACAATTTTTCTGGTACATCAGATATATTACCTTTAAACAAATCTTTATCGTTTTTAGTAGAAACAACAATTGATGTTGCATAATTTTCTTCTCGATGCTGTAGCAATTCTTTTAATATTGGAGCTTTTTCCATAAATATCAATCCTCCATATTCTTATTATTACTCTGTTGAAACTTTGTCTCTTTCTGTATATATAATATTCCGGAAACGGGTTTTGTCCAAACGAATTGAACTTTTTGCATTATAAGTATGATAGATTTGTCGATGGTGAATGGCCTTCTATATGAAATAAAAATACCCGGCAGAAAAATATATCTACCGGATAAATAATAAACTCAAAAAAAAAGAACGACTCCCTTAGAATTGGTATTCCCAATCCAAAAAGCTACTAATATGATATGACTTAATCCCTTTCCTCTCAGCTTCTCGTAAAAAAGAAATTACATCATCCACATACACTACGTCATCCAGATTAATATTATGACTCTTACAATACTGCAAAATCGTATCGGCCTTTGATTTGTATTCATATACTAATAGCCGCTCTTTTATCATTGGATAATGCTCATCCAGCCAAAGCTGCTTGTCCTGTATCTCTTTTTCTACCCGGCAATGTCCCATTACGATATTTTCTTTTGCATCACATGTACTTAATACTTTCTGTATGTGTCTTGATGGCTTTCTAGCCAAGAAAATGCCTTTTTCAATTTCCTGTATGCTCATTCCATTATTTGTGCCGTTTGGGTCCGCAACATGATTATTAAATCTATAAGGCGCTAATGTACCATCAATATCCCAAAAAACATATTTATTTTGCAGATCTTTTATTAATGCATTCCCGCTTATATTTTCAAATTTCTTTGTTGGTTCATCAATGTTCATGCCTAATTCATTCATTAACACATATCGCATTTTTCCGCCATAAAGTTTTGCAGTATTACACACTCTAAAGCCATTGTTTTCCACAGACTTTAAAGATGCTGCATTGTCTGGAGAAATTGTACATATTGCATATTTGTAACAAGCAAGTTTGTTCAATGTTGTTAATACGAAATCAATCAGTTTTTGTTCCAGCTTGTTGCCTCTATATTCCTCCAATACCTGACATGTAACAAATTCAATGGTATTAGGCATAAATTCTTTCGAAATTCCCGTCAAATCAAATACACCGTCTCTGTTATCTTCTGGCCGTGTAAGCAATGATGCAATAATTCTATTGTTCCTTACTGCCACAGCGCAAACCCCAGTTTTTAGCATTTGTAAATAAGTCGCAGGATTTTTGCTATATGCAAATAATTCATTATCTTTGCATTCCATTTCTTTGCCGACTGTCTGAATCAGATTAAAAATTTCATCCAAATCATTTTCGGAAGTAAACCTTAAACTTACAGATGACTCCTTTTTCCAATTCTGTTCATCTATTGCCTCATCAATATCAAATCCCATATTTCTTTTTCCTTTCCACATTAATTTCTAAGAGTATGATTTTTCTTCTTAAGAACAAATATGGATTTCAGAAATAAATGGCAAAAAAAGAAACTTATATAGAAAGCCACAAACAGACACAACTTCTATCATACTTATAATGTACCAAGAAAAATGTTCATTTATCTTTGGACAAAAAGACAATTGTAAATATTATATATGTAGCAGAAAGAAAGGAGGCACCGTATGATTGATACAGACGAAACAGGCAGATACAAAAAGCGTACAGACTCAGATATATCAAAAACCGAGAATGATTTAATAAATAAGATAATTATAGTTATTCTTTTTAGCATAATGTTTGTTGGAGATATTATATTAATGTATTTAGCTTACGTAAAATAAAATTATACAAATATTATTATTGAGGTAAATATTTATGAAAAATGAAAAAATAATTTTAATACTAATAATGATATACGTTTGTTTTGGATTAGGTATCATTCCAGTTATAAGTATGCTTATTATAGGTTGTACTGGTAATTCTGTATTGGGATTATCATTATTTATACCAGTGCTGATATTAGGTATATCATTATTAGTATATGCTCTAAAATTAAAATAGTTATTGTCTTAATTAGGAATATTTAATTTTCTTACGAACGAAGAAACCAAAGAAAAATACAAGGAACTAAAAGAGTATCATATTGATAATCTCTTACAAAAATACGTGAAACTGGAGGAGAAACAATGGAACAATTAATTAATGCAGCAACACCTTATTACTATATAATGATAGCTTTTTGGGCTTTTGGTATAGGAATTATATGTATTGGTGTCATTATATTTATACTTTCAGAAATGACAGCCGGTAAAGAAGCATTTTTCATACTTATTTTAGGAGTATTGTTTTTTATTCCGGGAGTACATTTTGGTAATATTTTTGGCAAATATAATGATCAGATGACTGCTATTGTAAAACCTGTTATCAGTGAAAGTTATCCTAATGCAACAGACTTTTCTTATTGTATTGACAAAGGCTCTTTCACAGAGAATGATATTGAATACAAGATTCAATATAAAAAAACTGTTAAAAATGAAGAAAAACTTATAATATCCGTTAAAAAACAATCTGATGATAATAAGGATAAACAGATAAAAACACTCAATATTCCAAAAGCAACGTCAAAATAATTAGTAAAAAGCTAAAAGGAGAAAGTGATGGAGCAATTAATTAATGCAGCAACAATGCCCTACTGGACAGCAACGATACTTTATTTTTTAGGCGGAGCTTTTATTGGCGTAGCCATCCTTATATTTGTTGTTGAAAATGAAAATATCAAAGAAGAAGCAAAAATAATAATGGTGCTGTTTGTTATTGGAGCAATTTTACTGGCTTTAGGTGTTCGCTGCAAAAACATTTACAGTGGATATAACAATCAAGCTAAATCCATTGTCAAAGATGTTATTGCTAAGGAATATCCTGATGCAACAGAATTTAGATTTGAATTAGATACGGGATATTTTACCAATAATGGAACTGAATACAAAATTGAATATCAAAAGACTGTCAGCAATGAAGAAAAACTCATTATAACTGTTAAAGATGAACAGTCTAAAGACAAGAATGTAAAAATGCTTGATATTCCAAAGGAAAAATTAAAATAACAGAAAGCTAAAGGAGAAAACAATGGAACAGTTAATTAGTGCAGCGACAATGCCTTATATTGCGTCGGCAATACTTTTCACTCTAGGCACAGCTTTTCTTGGCTCAATCCTTATATTTATTGTTGGCGGGACAGAGAATACAAAAAAAAGAATTAAAATAATCATCGCACTGTTTATAGTTGGAATGCCCATGCTCGCTTCAGGATTTTATTGCAAAAGCATTTATGATAAATACAGCAATCAGGCCAAATCCATTGTCAAAAATGTCATTGCCAAAGAATATCCCGATGCGACAGAATTTGAATTCGAACTGGGTGAGGGGTATTTCGTAGAAAACGGAATTAATTATGAATTTGAATATCAAAAAAATATCAGCGGTGAAGAAAAACTCATTGTTATTAATGATAAGCAGATAAAAACACTTGATATACCAAAGGAGTCAAAAAGCAATGAGTCCACTAACAATTAAAACACTCATCCTTATTGCCGGAGTCATTCTCATGGCAGTAGGATTTACACTATATCATTTCCGTGTTGGAAATAAAGATGGCAGATACATATTAATAGCAATCGGCGTCAGTATCACAGTGTTTACGCTTGTGCAGTTGTCAACAGATATTGGCACTGCCCTCTTTGGCGTAGAGGGTGTAAATGCAAGAACGCCAAAGCCGAATCCATAAGAAAGGAAGAACATATCATGGGATACTTATTATTTATATTGGGTGCAATACTGGTAATATTAGGAAAAGTGGGAGTCATTCCAAACATTGAATACTCAAATATGGTGGGACAATCTGTTAGCACATTAGAGGCTGCCTACACGTTGGCAGTATTCATGCAGATTATGGGGATAATCCTCATAATCGTTCGATCAAAAGAATGATTCGAGCGATAAATTAAGAAAGGAAGATAACATTATGAATATATGGGAAACACAGTTAGGCTATGATCTCGTTCACGCACTCATCAGTAAGTTATCTGAAAAAGAAACAACGCAAAAGAGTAAAATGTACTACAGTGCGCAGGAAGCAGAGTCAGAAATTAACACGGAAATCAAAAATAATAATGCAAGAGTTTTATCTGTAACAGCCGTTGGCGAATGCGTATTGGTTGTATACGAAATGCCGGCATGAGGAGGATCCTTAAATGAGTAATCCAGAATTTAAAGTAATATTCACAGAAACAGACAGGAATACAGCAGATAATGCAAGACAATATTACGAGGGAAAGCACAAAAAATACGAAGAAATATTAAACGTAGCAGATTACATTTGTCTCATTTCTGCGCTTTTTTTTATCATACCTATAATATTAACAATAACTTATTTCAAAATGGAAACGTCAAAGTTTCCTATCAATGTTATGGGATTAGCACTTATAGTCTTCATAATCTCTTGGAGTATAAGTCTATTTCTTGAGCGTAAAGCGAACATGTATGAAATTCTTTTTGAAGAACATTCAAAAATGGTTAAAGTTATGGATATAATTCTTCAGAACAGGAAATATGAGTTAAAAGCTTCCGAGTCTGGCAGCATATGGATTAATATTTTAAATGGCTCAAAAGTAATAGACGCAATGATCATAGCACAGGCACAGGCAGAGCTGCCCCTTTGGTTGAATGTCAGCGAAATTGAAATGAAATTTACACAGACATATAACAAAAAGCATGAGATTAAATGCAGCTGGCAGATCAAGCCCGTAAAATGGTATTAACAGCCAGATGATAAAAAGAATAATCAAGGAGAAAAAATGAAGCTACTAATTGAAATTAATGATTATGAAAAGTTAAAAAATATGGTCGAAACATTAATGGATGATAAACATCGCAAGACTAAAACATACTGCTTTGTGTAACAGGTCTGCCATTTTTTGCATCATTAGCCCTTATGATAAATGCAATATGTCAAAAAGCAAATCTTATTATTATATTTTCAATACTAACCTTGATTTTTCTTTACTGTTTTGTAAATATTCTTACTGACAATGGTGCGCATTTAGTTAACATTTATAATAAAATTCAAGAAATGCAGAAAAGTTCTGATGAACAGTCCTGCTTGCAGATAGAAAGCTGGATTAAATACAGCAATACTCTTGAATTTCAATATTTTGACAAAGATGGCATCATGCAGAGAATGATTATTCCGTATGAGAAAAGGTATATACACAAATACGATTACTATAAGATTGCGGGAAAACTCAATGAAAATGGGGATAACTATATTTTCTACCTATATGAACCGTACAGAAAAAGTAATTAAGGAGGCTATTTGATGAAACTGATGATTGAACTTAATTACTATGAAAGATTAAAGAATATAGCTAAAACTGCAGACGATAAAATTCGTAAGGTTAAAAGACTGTGCTATGTATCATGCGCAATGGTTTACATATCCGTAATCGGCATGATATGTGCAATATATTTTGATGAAACAGTTCTTACCATTGTATTTTTCATATTGGCATTGCTTTTTTCATGTGGCGCCATAAAAATACTTTGCGATCCTAACGCATATTTTAAGAGAATTTGTAATATGGTCCAAAAAATGTTGGAAGTTTCTGATGAGAAATCGTGTATTCAGATGGAATGCTGGACCAAAACCGATGATACATTTGAATGTTATTATTTCGACAAAGACGGCATCATGCAGAAAGCAAGTATCCCATATGAAAAAAGATATATGCATAATCATGATTATTATAAAATTGTAGGAAATTTCAATGCGGAAGAAAAATACTACATTTTTTACCTGTATGAGCCGTATAGAAAGAGTAATTAATTATAAAAAGAAGAAAGGAAAATAACCAATGATACACCTGTCAGCATTAATTGCTGCCACTGCTCTCCTGCTTGTGCTTATTCTGTTTGCAGTATTTAATCTTAGACAAAACAGCATCAGAAGACAGGCAGTAATTATTAATGCAGAATGCATTTCTACTGAAAAAACGGGACCGTTTACATACACTGTTACTTATAAATATGAAGTAAATGAGCTTGTCTGCCGAAAAACCTGCAAACAGATATTCTTTGCACCAAAACCCGGCAGAATGCACAGATTGATTGTAGACAGACGCGCGCTATTAATCGCTGTACCGCTTGCGGAAATGATTAAGTGGATAATAATTATTATGCTGCTTGTTGTGCTTACGATTATAGTAGACGTGGCGGGCATACACGAAAGACATATATACAAACTGGCACATCAGAGATGGCCGTAAGAAAGGAGAAAAATGGATATAAGCAACATTCCAAATGAATTTCATAAGGAAATCATTGACAAAGACGGACAGAAAATAGTCTTTGATTTCAAGGACTTGGATAAATCCAAAAAGGAATATATCAGACTTACTCAGGATGAGTATGGTAAACTGAAAGAATATGCAACGAAAAGGAAAAAGGTCAATAAGATTGATGGTATCCTTGGAATCATATTACTCGTCCTTGGTATTAGAGCTTTATTTTATACTCATTCATGGTGGTCATTATTAATTTTAGCCATAAGCCTTGTGTTCATAGCTCGAAGTACTACTGACTACAGTACATCTCTCAGTATTTATGGATATACCTACGGTGTTGCCAAATATACGGACGTGGGTATGAGTACTTCAGATATTATCAACATTCTGGTATTAGAGAAAGAATTTTGGATAATATCAGAAATTACCGATATAGATACCAAGTCTCCTTCAAAACTTAAAGTCAATAAGGACCATATTGATTTTTTGTATGTCGATTCCTCAAAAATACCGCATACAATATCATTCAATATAAAAGGCACAACAAAAATATACTATAAAAATATAGATTATATTCTGATACGCAATCTGATACGCGATGAAACCACTGGATTAAGCATTACTCTTCCGCTTAAATATTCCGACAGATACAAAAAGCTGGTTGAGTAGGTATAGGAGAAAAATTCATGACAAATATTCAGAAAGAACTTAACGAAGCAGAGGAAATGCTTAAGGATGCTATTAATGAAAAAATGGAACTACTGACACTGGTACGAAGTTTAAACACTGCAAAACCCGTAAATGAAAAGACTTGGCACAAGATCACACTGACACCACTGCGTACATCGAAAGCCGTCATGAGTGCACTAACTAAATCCATATTCCCGGATGCTGAGAATATTGTTGTTGGCTGCAATGCCGTGCAGTTTCATTTATACGGTTTTGTGGTTCAGATACCAACAAGTATTGAAACCTGCATATATATCGACACATCATGGTATGAGAAAACGGAAATCAAATCTTTTGAATGCTGGTCACATAATCAATACGTCTGCTTACAGAATTTCCTCGACAATAAAAGCCCGTCAATAAGCGCAAAGGTCAGATATGTTGTTGGCAACTGGTATTCAAAGCCAATGGAACTGATAACATATCTCATGCGCCGAAAAGAAATTGAGGAAAAGTGTGATAGAAATAAGCTTGAAGCCAAGCTCGCTGACGTAAAAGAGGCTTATGACAAATACTGCAAAACACAGGCAGAAAAAGCCCAGTTTAACCATGAGCAGACAGAGAAAATGGCCAATGTACTGCTGCCGGAATTAAGAAAGTTTTCAAACAGATTTCTCAATGTGCGTAGCGGATGCAGCAACTCATTGGATGTTAACGAGATACTTGAAAAAGAAGGATTTACCCTATAAATAGAGCTTATCAGAAGGGACATTATTAATATGGATAACAACACCGCAAAAGAGATTATAACTGAATATATTTTTTGCTGATTATAATATGAACGTATTAAATAGGTATCTTAATGCTAATGATCAAGATCAGTTGCATAGAGAAGCTCTATTGACTGAAGCTCTTAGAAAAGCTATTATCGCTTTAAACAAATAGAAGTCGAAGCCGTATTAAAAAGGACGCATGAAAAAACGAGAAATTTTATACGTCCTTTTCTTTTACTACTCTGCTACTATTCTGATTTTTTCATCGCCATCAAATATATAAAACAGTCCTGTCGTCTCATTAACAATTATCTGCTCATACTGCCTAATTGTACAGTCAGCATAAATTATTGTTCCGTCTTCAGTCTTTCCTGCTGCAAAAGTGTTTCTTGACCTGTTAATAAGGTCTTTGCTTTTTGCTGACTTCTTCTCGCATATGATACATCTTACACCTCTTATGCGGTCTGCACTGAATTCCATGATTCTGCGAATTTCCTGCATCATCTTAATTTCCACCAAAACAAATATAAGTGCAAATCCCGCAAGCATAATCCTGTCAGAAAAGTTTGAGAATTTAATATCCGGTATAGTCTGTTGATGTAATATGTACATACCCATCTTTTGCATTGTAGACATCAAGATTAATTGCATTAGCCGCGTCAACTACAGTCGGGCTCCACCTCCCCCCCCCCGAAAATCAGAAGGGTACTTAATGCTCCGCACAAAAACTTTTTCCACATATTAGATGCCTTGAATGTTTTCATGTTTTTCATCCTTTCTATCATAATCATCAATAATAGTATGATTTTTATTTCTTTCATATAAATATGAAATCTGAAGAAAAAATAATAATATGTCCAAAATCCATATTTATTTTGTAACTTTCATAACAACAAAATAAATAAAGGAGGAAAATATTATGAAGGTAATATTAACAAATAATCAGGAGCAGAAAACAATAGATTATTCAAGTCTCGTTAAGGAAGAAAGAAAGACGATGGAGGTAAATGGCTTCGTCTTCTTGCTGTCCGAAGATAAGACAACAATTGTCAGAGTTAAAAGAGAAAGTACTGAATATGTCGATAGCCTGATAATTCCAGAAGGGATTAAAACTATTGGAAAATCTGCATTCTTCTACTGCAACAACTTTGGAGAAGTCGTTTTGCCAAAAAGCTGCACAAGTATTGATGATTGCGCCTTTTCATCATCATCATTAAGCTCAATTGACCTTTCCAATGTATTAACTATTGGAAGAGCTGCTTTTTCAAACTGCAAAAGATTGGAACAGGTTGTTTTTTCAAAACATCTGTCAACAATTCCAATAAAGTGTTTTAGTTATTCTGCTCTTGAATATTTTAAAATTCCGGAAAGTGTCAGAGTTATTGAGCAGGAAGCATTTAATTCCTGTCAGCTGAAATATATCTGCATTCCAAAAAACACTAAAATAAAAAAGAAAGCATTTTGTGGCTGTAATCTTTTAGAGTCAGTTCTCTTTGATGGAAAAACAATCGTCCCAGATGAATGCTTTTGTCGTTGTCAGACATTATCACGTGTTAATTTTAACAATGTGACAAGCATAGGTCATGACGGTTTTAGCTTCACCGAAGTAGACCCAAAAATCATAAGCAAAGATATGTTCGTTGACAAGAGGGCTTTCGCAGACTGTCCCAATATTAAGTATCTTGATATTGGAAATTTAAGTAATATCTGTGAACATGCTTTTGAGAATTGCACACAGTTGGAAGAAGTAACCATTGTTACAGATGGTGCAAAATACGTTCCGGCATATCTGTTTAGCGGATGCGTTAATTTACTCAAAGTAGATATTATTGATAACACTGAAACTCTTGTCTCAATAGGTGATGAAGCATTTAGGAAGACTAACATAATTGACATAATAATCCCAGATAATGTCAAGCGTATTGGATCAAATGCATTTGCTGACAGTCGATTACAATACATAAAACTTCCTGAGAACTCAATAAAAATTGATACCGGTTGTTTTAGAAATTGCCGTCTGGAACAGATTTCGCTATCCAAAGTAAAAATTGGAATGAACGCTTTTAGAGACTGCAAACAATTAACCACCGTTTCTGTGGATAACTGCAGTCTTAGCACCGGAGTATTTCAGAACTGTAAAGACCTTAGACGTGTAAGTCTTTGCGACACAAATATAATTCCAATGGACACTTTTAATGGCTGCAAAGAGTTGAAAAATATAGATCTTTCAGGGGTAAAAGTCATCTGTTCTTACGCATTTGCAAATACCGGACTAACAAGTATCACAATTCCAAAATCCGTGGAAGCCATTCATGATCATGCTTTTTTAAAATGTAATGATGTTAGAAAAATCAATTTATCGGGCTGCAATCTCGATATTGATATTGAGGATAGTGGATTTAAGTATATGGACATGTGCTGTGAAGAATTTATCTGCCCGGAAAACTTTGCGAAAAAACTGCATTACTTTTTTGCTTAAACAAAAAAAGAGTCTCTGTTATAGGGACTCTTCTTTTATAAAAAACGCTTTTTTTAGAAAGCCTTTTTGTTTAACTTGTTAAACTGTTTCCATTTTCATGTTAACAGATCTTATTGCAGCAGGCAGTTTCTCATAACCAAAGAGTTTACCGCCCTTGCCAAGGTCTGATAAGACAACACTGTCCGCAGTTGAATACTCGTCAAACTCTGTAATGGGCTCATTAAGCTCATATTCAGTAATGACATCATCAACGCTGTCAGACAACCACAGGACATATTTAATGTCCTTTCCGGTCTTCTCTCTCACTGCATCAAGGATTTCCCTGACGAAAGCTTTTGCTTTCTCTTCTGCTGTATCTGTATCTTCTTCCTCGAGAATATCAGCAAAGTATACAGCTCTGGGAGCGCCAATATCGTATGACAGGTGTTTCAGATTTTCTGCAATATCCATATCTTTTAAAACACCATCAGCGAGGGCGTCAAGAATATCTGCATTCTGCAGCTCAAATATCTCATGAGCCATAACGTCAACAGCATCCCTGTAACCATCGCCGAAGATGTTATCAGACCTGTAGCCAACTGGTTCCTTTACTTTAACAGTGACAACATAATTAACATCGTCATATTTAAGCTCCCAGTCGCCTGTATACTCATATTTCGGATCAGTATACGCTTTCTGAAAACCGTTCTTGTCAAAAAGAACAGCCTCTGTATAAGGTTCCTCGTCACAAATAACAAGCTTAATATCGGCCTGCATTCCATCCGGAAAAACAGCAGCATAGACAATAGTTTCATCTCGTTTGAGACCATATTTGTCATAGATTTCATCTCCGGTCATTGATAACAGTTGGTTAATAAAATTCAGTTTCTCCTGCTCCAGAACAATTTCTGTCCTTAAAGTATATGCTTCTGTCATGTCGCCAACAAAACAGCCATTACAAGCCTTTTCTTCGCAGCATTTGCAGACATCTGTTTTAAGCTCCTCCTGCACACTTCTAACTTTCATTGCAAGCTCCTTATTAAACGTCTTTGTCATAATATTTTCCTCCTTTATCTGTATATGACAATTAATTGGTAACACTATGAATATGAGTTTTACAGCATAAAAAGAAGTCCTGATAAAATCAGAACCTCTTTTCTTTGTTTACTCAATATCATACCCACATATCAACAATCTGTTCATCAAAGTGCACTGGTTCAAGACAATTATATTTTGTCTTATCCTTGCTGATACCGTATTTTTTGCAGATACTATTTGGTACATAAGTATCAAAGTCACCATAATTAAAATGCTTACAGTTATCTTCATATACTTTTCTACCCTCTGGTGTAGAACAATATTCAACACAGGCTTGTTTAATTGCTTCCAAGACATCATCTGGTGTCATACCATCTTTTGCATTAATAAAGAAGCAGAAACCTCTCATATGTAAACCGTCCTGTTCACAAGCTGGAATTGCGTATTTTGTCATAATATTTCCTCCTTTTATTCATATGACAATTGTTTAGTAACACAATAAATATGAGTTTTAGAAATTCAAATAGGAATCCTCGGTAATTCAATCACCGAATGATTCGCAACATAAAAAAGACTCCGGAAACCCAGAGTCTTTATTTTGTTTACAACACTTTTGCCATCTTACGGTAATTGCCATTAACACCTTTCGGCACAGCAAAGATAACCTTTTTGAAGCTGTATGTCCGCTGATTCAGGTGTTTCATAAACAACCGGGCAACCTCTTCAGCATCCTGACCAAATACACCAGAGCCCCATGCACCAAGAATAAGAGTATCAACCTTATTGTCCTCAGCGACATCAAGCACGAACTGGCAGCGGTCATCCAGTATGCTGGAGTTTTCTGCAGCAGAAACGTTCATGTACTTCTTTGCTGCTGCAAAGTTTGGTGCCGCGCAGGTAATTACATCGCACACAAAATCCTTACTGCCATCCTTCTGTGTAAAAATGACATTCGGCGAATATAATGCGCGATTGGTATACATTGCGCGGTTTTTATTCTTATTATTCCACGCGTAGTAATTCGTCTGCTGCCCCAAAACATTGTACAGAAATGACTCATGGCAGAGAGCTTCCTCCTGCGCAATGGATCCTTCGATAAACATTCCGCCGGGAAGTTTATAAGATGCAAAGTTAAGTACAGCAGTCTTCCCTTCTGCATTATTTCTTGCTGCCGAAACAGTGTCAGTATCAAGCAGTACAATCTCACATTTTGCATCTGTCTGTGGATGATGCATCGACACAACACCTGAATAGGTTTTTGTGTTAACTGAACATGTATCAATCTCCGGCGAATACAGTTTATCCATTAACTGTGTATGAGCTGCCGCCTGATGTTTACGGGCTTCCTTCTGTGCCCATGGATTTATATCGTATGCCATATTTTTGTCCTCCTTTTTCATTAATATTTAATATGGTTACTGGATAAAGATGGATTTTGTAATTTCTGTTAGTATTCTTATCGGCCAATGCTTGACATATGAAAACAAATAAGCTAAAATTATAAAGTCTAACTAAGACTAAGACTTTTATATTCACAAAAAGGCTCTGAAACCGTCACTTTCAGGGCCTTTTTTGCATATATAAAAATTATTCTTTATCCATTAAATCGAACCAAAACTTTCCTCTTTTACCTGTGATCAACATAAAATCATAGGTCTTACGAACATTTTTATGAAACGTAAGCCAAAAATATAATATGTCTACACCTAATCCAGCACACGAATAATGCTTTTCCAGAAGTTTTTCATCCGGATCAGCACCTTTTATGTATTTAATTTCCACAGCATCTTTATCTGAATCCCTGAAGCCAAGAACAATTTTTTCATTTAGCAGATCTTTCAATGCTTCTTCTGTCAAGTAATATCCATAATTAAAAAACCGATGCTCAAAATATGAAATAATGCCAAAATATAATATAGTACTGCCCAATATAATTGCTATAAGCAGTGCCATGTTCATAATTTTATGAAAATGAACAATTGCTGCCAGAGTTACAACAAAACTAAAAAGAAACCATATGGAAAGAACCAGTTCAAAGTCATCGCCATAATTCATAATATGATAGGCCTTTTCATATATCTTTTTCATGAGTTCACTGGATTTTTTATATTTTTTTGACTTTCTTTGAATCTTCTCAAATTGAATATCATCAACATGGACATTCAATGTCGTATCTTCAATTCTTCTTGTGATTATCATATCCGTTTCCTTTCTAACAGACCCACACTGAAAGCATGAGCCTGTGATATTGTTATTTGAAAAGCATAAGTACAAGTGGAATGACAAAGATTGCATACACAATCATGATGGCTGAGCAGGCGGCAATGCATTTAGCAAAAAACTTTCTGCAAAGTTTATCATAATTATCAATCTTACCTAATTCATTAAAATCGCCACATGATGTCCAGTCACCCTTATTCTCATTCCAGCTCAACCAATCCAGATGCTGTTCTTTCATCATTTCGTTAATAGCTTTTTTATCAAATTTCTTTTTTTTGTCATTGGTTTCATTCTTAACGAAGGACGTATATTTTGTAATATTGTATTCATTAAGCACGTTTTTAAGCTCAGTATCAAGATCAGCATCATATTTGTATCCACTAAATTCACTATCCAAATCAGGGCCAGAGGTATATTTATATCCATTCGTCTCTATGTCAACAATAATATCTCTGATTCTCTTCCTGAACTCATACCATTTTGTTCCCAGTTTCTGTGCCTTTTTGTAAGCATCATTCTTTGCAATCTTCTGCACAACTTTCCTATTGCCAAATATCGGAATGAAAATAATCGCAAGAATTGCAACAATGTACACAATTCCAAGCAACAGTACAAGAAACTCGGTACCAACAGTCGTAAAATAGTCAGACCATGTACTGTTACTTCCTCCCAATGATGTTAATTTTTCAAATGCCCTTTCAAAGAGCTGTAAATATTTTTGCAGCATATATTGTTCTCCTTTTACACTTTATTTTAAATTAATAATGCCCCTGAGACGCCTGTCGTCAGCAACAAAGATTATCTTTTTGTTCATTGCTTCTGCCTTTTCCATTGCAGAATCATATGTATCACCCACTGCTGCCACAACTTCCGATGCTGGCTGGTTTATTTTACATAAGGCAATCTCGTCAGCAGCTTTTGCTCCATTGGAAACAGCATATCTGATTGTCTCATCGGTGCAGAAAGCAATGATATTCTTATTTTCATCAACTATCGGCACAGCAGGAAGCTTGTTGAGTACCACAGCGATCGCGCTGACTGTACTATGCAGCGTGTAAAACTTTCTCACAACTGACATTTCATCCTTACAGGTCTTGATGTCTCCTGATATTTTTGTTTTTACATCATCAAGAAAATCGGCCATCGCGTCTGATATGTCAATGAAGAACCCGCCATCCGGATTGTGCGACATATAATTACGCAATACCCTGCACACATACATTTTCTGCGACATCTGGTCCTCACCGTTATCTTTCATCTTATCTTCAAACCATTTGAAATTTTTATCATCGCCATAAGTCTGGCGAATAAGCTGCTCGCATTCCTTGAATTTCTCAAGAAATGCCGCATTGTTATCTGTTTTCTTTGCCATTTTTTAATCCTCACTTTCCTTTGCGTAAACAATTTTATCATTGATAGAATATTTTATAACACCAGTGTCATCACCGTTATTGCTAAAAACCAGCTTTGAAACAACGCCGCCTGTGCTTAAAATATTATTATTATTTTCATCAAGCCAGTAGCTTTCATTTAGATTTATACATATATCTGTTTCATTTCCATTATCATCAATACAATGCAGTCTAATTTTTCTTGCAACAAAATCATTCTCATTTTTAACATCTTTAATTGCTTGTATTCGGTATAAATGTTCCGTAACTTTATTGGCTGCAATATTTGAAAGACTAATTCTATATTTTCTCAAAAGTCTTTTTGATTTCATTCTCATCGACAAAGTAATTGCAGACAAATATACTTCCAACGCGGTCAGTGCTAATGCTATTATTGTCAAAATTGAACCTGCTCCAACATCACATTTACTAATTGTACTGAAGTATAAAAAATCTGTAACAATTACAAACGATAATAACACCATTATAATACCTGTCTGAAAACTAAATTCATTCCACGCACTATTGTAAGCAGCTTTATATATTTGATAAACTTCTTTATATTTACAGGTTTCATCACAATCAGCAATATTGCTTTTTCCTATCACAATTAATCCTCGCTTTCATATATTTCTTCTATATCTACTTCTTTTATATAGACCGTTTTATCATTAACAGTGTATTTTATGACACCCGTTTCAGAGGTTTCACCGTCATCACTAAAAAGCAATTCTGAAACAATACCGTCTGTGCTTAAAATATTATTATCATTTTCATCAAACCAATAGCTTTTATTTGGGTCAATATACACATCCATTGTGTTTCCACTGCCATCAATACAATGCAATATACTTTCTCTTTTATTAAGACGTCCTTCGTCTGTAAATATATTTTCATTTTTAATATCTTCAATTGACTGTATTCGATATACATGCTCTGCAATTTTATTAGCCGCAATATTTGAAAGCCTTATTTTATATCCTTTTAAAAGCTTTTTTCCTTCTGCTATTATCGGCAAAATCATTGCAGATGACCACAGACCAGTAACAACTATTGTCATTGTCATAGCCATTAAAGCTCGATTAGAGTTGTCATTATATTTACCAGTTATCCTGCAATATAAAAGATATACAACCGTAATCGTGACAGCGAACAATAATAACACCGTTACAATCGTCTGAGAAATAAATTTCTTTCGAATATCATCATGCACATTTTTATACGTCTCATAAAGACCTTCATATTTGCAGTTCTCGTCGCAATCAGCTATATTACTTTTTCCTATCATAATTAATCCTCGCTTTCTGTATACATAAGTGCATTGATATATAATCTTCCAGCGCCGGTAAACACCGGAATATGGTAATCAATTATCCACGCTTTTGTTCTTTTGTTTTTGTCATACATATAATAGGTACGCCTGCCATCAGGCATAATTACCGGCCTGTTATTTCTTACGCAGCAGCTTCCCCATACGGCATCATTTGAATATGCAGACCACTCAATGCCTTTTTCTTTGAGCATCTTAATGATCTCATCGCCGCTCTTATTCAAAAGTTCTTTGTTTGAAAAATATGTGCATCCTGCTGCCTGTATCGCATTACGGTGTCCACAGCATTGTCTCCAATAAATAAGATTTGTCACTTCTTCTTTGGGAATGTTGAAACACCTGGCATCAAAGTATGCGCCCTGCCTCCATGCCCTCCTGTATGCATTAATCAGCTTTTCATTTTTTAGCATATGCACATGCGGATATCCATTTTCACTGAGAAATCCATGAGCATTCTTACAAAAAATTCTGTAGAATGCCATAGATGCCATGCCTGCTGTTACACTGCATATCTTTTCTACTTCATCATCGAACCATGCTTCTGAATTAAGGTGTTCATAATCCACAAGGATAAGCGTAATCTCGTCTGACTGCGTGTATCCCATTACACATCCCTGTACATTCTCACAGAGATATTTCATAGTTTCCTGCATAGATTTCATAAAAACATTATCAAACGGCTTATCAAAGCCTTTTGTGAAGCTTTTAAAATGACAGCCATCCAGTCTTATTGCCACAGGACAGCGTCTCATAAGCTTATTTTTGGGAACATTCTCATAAGTTTTCATGCGAGTTTCCAAATCTGTTGTTCTTGACATATCAGTTTCCTCCTCTCACTGCTTCTTCTGGCTACTCGTACTTTTGCAATTTTTCAATCCAGTCAGCAATCTGAAGCCTGTCTTCATTACTTAACTCATCAATATGTTTATTGTTATATCGAAACAGCCGGATTGCGTCTTCTTGTGTAATCATCTTCACAAGTTCTCTCTTTCGCTATTGCCACTCATAATATTTAACAATCATGTCATCAGAAACAGGAATATCCTCGCACTCCTCACAGCCATTCTCGCATGTATAATTGTCAGGAATATCTTCCCTGTTATAATACTTTCTGCTGAGTTCCTGACATTCTGGACATTTAACAAAATACACTTCTACACATTTTCCATCACTCACCTGTTTTTCACACATTTCTATGGCAGTCTGTTTCGTAACCTCGAAATATCGCTGTACGGCAGATGGAAAGACTATATCACCTCTGTGACACATATCCCAAAGGTCCGGATTCTCTGTTTTTACAATACTCTTCTTTTCTGTTTTTAAATCATTCTCAATAATACTTTTAACTCGCCTTAAGCTTTCAAGCGACACATCATTAAGAAGTTTTCCTGACTTTCCAAGCCATGCTACAATCTGTCTCTTCTCTACATAATCCAAAGCATCCCGTTTTACTGTAAAAAGATACCTCGGCCAGCCACAATTGACCTGCTCAATTAAACAGTCTCTTTCATACCCAGACTCAGCAAATTTTACATTATTTGTAATTGTTACATATTTGCGGCCAACAGATATGATATCAACTTCACTAATATTCTCGTATTCAGGTATAAGTCCATTTCTTGTTAACAAATATGCTGTTTTGTGATTTTTGAATTTATCAAGCGTACTCATAACAGAACCTCCATTTCTTATATTCCTACATATATAATATTTACAAATTGATTTTTGTCCAAAAAAAAACTGGCAAAAATGCCAGTCTTTCCAGTGTTTACAAGTTTTTTATTGATTCGCAAAACGTCTGTTTTCTCGCAGCATCGCCGCCAATAAGAAACTCCGCCGAGTCAATCTCGTCAAGAATACTCACATAATACGAATACTCAAGCGCATATCTTTTTGGCGTAGATGAAACCTCGTAAACAGAAATTCCATCAGCAAAAAATTTCTTATGCCAAGGAATTTGGCTGTTTTTGATGAGAGACTCAATATACTTATCTGAGTCAATATCATCAAAAGATGTCAGACTTACCTTCTTTTCACTGACAGAAATGTAAATAATACTGTTACGTTTAGTTTCGTTAACAGTCATTACATACAAATCTGCTGCTGACGGATGAAGTTTGACAAAAGCCTCAATCTTGCTGCAGAAAACAGAAACAGTATCGCCAAATTGTGCTCCCTTTTTTATGCCGACGGCTCTTGTATTAAACAGATTCTCCTCAATTACTGCAAGATTTCTTTCTGTAAAACAAAGATCGCCTGCAAAATTTACAATGTAGTCGCCGTGTCCTGCAGCCTCAATTTTCTGAAGTGTCATCCATAAGTTCGATAAAATCATAATCAATTCCTCCTTTTATAAATATGATTCATTTAATTACAGGACAAAGGTGGATTTTACTACAAAAAAATGGATGAAAGAATAACTCTTCCACCCATTTTTCGTTTAACAGATCCAGTCACAAGTATTATCTCAAGTATTAGTATCAGTATCTAAAATGCTTGAATAATTAGACACCAGCCAGCTGTACAGCCATTTAGTATCTTCTGTGGCATAAGGTTTCAACTGAAGATACTCGTACAAACGCATATCACTGTCAAAGTTGATATAGTCTAAATCACAGAACGTAGAAACTCCGCAATCGTCAACTAAATGAATCAGCTCATTTTGTAATTTCTTAGGCGTGATCTCTGTAAAATCAATAAGAGATATCACCCTTCTGGCTGTTGATGCACAAATTTTTACCTCCTTGTAGTTTTCCAGAAAATATTCGCTTTCCGAATTTAATACCAGTCTTGCAATAAGTTCGCAAATTTTACTGACGTTATTTATTACTGACAGCTTAAAATCTTGCCGACGAGCTACATCAATGTTTTCCAAAGACAAATCAATCCCATTCACAACTGAAACAGCTTCTTTTGGAATTAATCTGCTATACATCTTTTCTTTGTAAAGATGATAGTCCCTTTCCAGAATTTCATTTTCATAAAGATATGATGTATCAATCTTCAGCAAAGCGCCGGGCCTATCCAACAGTAAATTCCAATATGGCAGATCCTTCCTTTCACACATATGACTGGCAGGCACCATATCATCAACAAGCTTTGAATTGTCGCCTATGATTGGCTTGATTCCCTCTGCTAAAATATGGTCAAGATATTCAGGTTTCGTTAAATGATATAAATATTTCATAATATGCCCTCCTATCTTTTTATTGGCTGGATATGATCCACCCTGATAGCCTGATAATCAATGTGGTATTGGCTAAATATGTTGTAGGCAGAAAACAGCCAGCCGCACCCATTACTTGAATCAGCTATGTCGTCAATGATTTCACAGCCGTACTCATAGCTGTCCTCATCTCGCTCGCGGTCTGAATTTGCAAATGATAGAATAGTCTGTTTTAAATCATCAATGTTTCCATGCAGTTTGTAAACAGCAGCTCCTTCTGCTCCTGACGATATGGCTGTAATAATCCAGTCTGACTCATACCTGTTATCATGTTTCTTCATAATTTTCCTCCTTTATTAAATATGATTTGATTAGTTACAGAATAAAGGTGGATTTTATTGCCAAAAAAATAGGTGAAAGAATAATTCTTCCACCTATTTTCGTTTAGCAGCCCCAGCCTCCAGTATCAGTATTTAAAATGCTGGAATAATTAGACACCAGCCAGCTGTACAGCCATTTAGTATCTTCTGTAGCATAAGGTTTCAGCCGAAGATGTTCATACAGACGCGCATTACCATTAAAATTAGCATAATCCACATCACAGAGCGTATAAGCTCCACAATTTTCGGCTAAATAAACCAGTTCATTTTGCAATTTCTTAGGCGTGATTTCTGTGTAATCAGTAAGAGACAGCACCCTTCTATTTGTTGAGGCACAGATTTTTGCATCCTCATAGCCTTCCAGATAATACTCGTTTTCCGGATCTGATGCCAACCTTGCAATAAGCTCGCAAATTCTGCTGACGCTTCTCACTATTGACAACTTAAATTCCTGCCGACTGTTTACATCAAGATTTCCCAGAGACAAGTTAATTCCATTCGCTACTGAAATAGCTTTTTGGGGAATCAATTCATCGTATATTTTTTCTTTGTAAAGATGATAATTTCTTTCCTGAATTCTATCTTCACGAAGATATGATGTGTCAATTTTTAGCAAGACACCGGGCCTATCTAATAACAGATTCCAGTATGGCAAATACTTCCTTTCGGACATATGACTGGTAGGCACCATGTCACCAACAAGCTTTGAGTTGTCACCTACAATTGGTTTGAGCCCCTCTGACAAAATCCGATCAAGATATTCAGGTTTCGTTAGATGATACAAATATTTCATAATACACCCTCCTATCTTTTTATTGGTTGAATATAATCCGCTCTGATTGCCTGATAGTCAATGTGATAATTGTCATATGTACTATAAGCAGAAAAAAGCCAGCCACATCCATCACTCGAATCAATAACATCGTCAACAGATTTACAGCCATGTTCGTAACAGTGTTCATCATTTTTACGATCTGATGCTGCAAACGCAACAAGAGTCTGTTTTACATCATCAATACTTCCATGCAGATTGTAGACAGCAATTCCATTGGCTTCTGACGATGCAGCTGTAATAATCCAGTCGGCCTTATAATTCTCATCATATTTCTCCATAATATTTTCCTCCTTTATTAAATATGATTTAATTAGCTACAGGATAAAGATGGATTTTTATCAGCAAATACACACACAAAAAAAAGACGCATGATACAAATCATACGTCTCACATTGTCTAAAGAACAAGCTCTTCGGCAGCAAAATCGTTGTTTTCAAATTCGCCAAACAATTTCAGTGTTTCCAAATCATTACTAATGGCTTTGTCTGTTACATATCTTTTTGCTGTGAACTACCCATTGTCTAAAGTCAATGGGCTTCCTGCTTCGCAGACCTCGTAACCTACTATCTCCACAGGCGTTAATTCGGGCAGTCCCTGCCCTATATTGTTATTTTTATGCTATTTGTCTTAATCCTTCTTCCAGTATATTTTTTGCTGCGTTGATATCCCTGTCATGATTTGTTCCACAAACAGGACATATCCATTCCCTTACTGATAAATTTTTCGTCTCTGTATTTTGGTATCCACAGACGGAACACAGCTGACTACTGGCATAGAATGTATCTATTTTGATATATTCCCTGCCATTCCACTTTGCCTTATATTCTAATTGTCTTGTCAGCTCATACCATGATACATCACTTATGGACTTTGCCAAATGGTGATTTTTTACCATGTTTTTTATCTGTAAATTTTCCGAAACTATCACTTGGTTTTCGCTGATAATCTCATGGGATATCTTGTGCAGATAATCTTTTCTGGTATTTTTTATTTTTTCATAGCATAATGCTATCTTTTTCTTTATTTTGTAGTAGTTTTGGCTTCTTTTTTCTTTATGTGCTAACTGTCTTTGCAGTTTTATCAGTTTCTTTTCGTATTTTCTGATAATTTTGGGATTCTCGTATTTCTTTCCATCAGAAGTAATGCATAAATCCTTAATACCCAAATCTATTCCTGTATTTTGATTTGTATGTGCCAGTTCCATGTGTTCTGTTTCCACTAAAATTGATACATAGTATTTTCCACTCGGAACTTGTGATATCGTTGCCGATTTTATCTGTCCGCTAAAATTTCTATGCAGTTTTGCTTTTATATTTTTTAATTTAGGCAGTTTTACTCTATTGTTCTCGAAATCTACGGTTATATTGCCATTCGTAAAATTTGTTGTATATGACTTATGATTATTGTGTTTACTCTTAAACTTTGGATAACCTACATGTTCCTTGAAAAACTTCTGGTATGCAGCATCCATGTTGTAAATCGCATTTGTCAGAGCAAATTTATCCACTTCTTTCAGCCATTCATATTCTTTCTTTAATTGTCTGTTGCAGTAATTGTTACAGTCAGTTTTACTAACTGATTTTTTCTCTTTCTCATATACTTCTTTCCGGTATGCCAGTGTCTGATTATATACAAAACGGCAACAGCCAAATGTTTTTGCAATCTGTATTTTCTGCTCATTATTCGGGTATATTCTGTATTTATATGCCTTTAACATTCTCTGTCACCCTCTTTCTCAACCTTGATTTTCTATATATCTTTTCAGCATTTCTTCCTATATTTACAAACGAAAATAATGTGAATTTCTGATTTTTGGTTGCCTTATCCCACCGGCTAAAGCCAGTGGGATTGCGGTAGTCTTATTTCAAGACATCCGGCTCATTTGTAAAATAGCCTTTCTTCTTAGAAACAGTTCCTACATAGCCTGTCTCACCGCTGTACTTATTTGTCCACTTGAGGACTTTTCTGTTCTTCATTATTATCATCTCCTTTCGCATTTTGTAAAAACTTGTATTCTAAAGTCGTATTAAATATAAACCCGAATTCCAATATCATTGTAAGTGTAAACAGAATTTCAAATCTTATATTCAGATTTGTTATCTGAAAAAACATAAAAAGCAGTGTTATAGTTGTAAATATCAAATTGTATCGCATGTAATCATCAGACATTTGGTTAAGCTCATTGTCATAATATTTGCTTTCAAGTCTGCGGCTTTTTGCAGTAAAAACTATAAAAATGATAGCATTAATGAAACCAGCTATACTAACAACCGTTTTTAATGCATCTGTTTTTATTAAACTATTTAAACTGTTAAACATTGCAACCAGTCCGAAACTCAAATTTGCAATTAAATCATACCATAAATATTTTCTTACAATTTTCTGCGTATCCATAAATTTATACCTGTAAATTCTATCTTATTTGTCCGTTTGAGAACTCTTTTGTTCTTTATCATTGTTGTCTTCTTTTATATTCTGCGAAAACTTATATTCTAAAGCCATATTAAATATGAATCCGAATTCTATTACTATTGTAAATACAAGCAAAAGCTCAAATCTTATACTCTGCATCATCATCTGAGAAATCTGAAAAAGCATAAAAAACATTGTCATGGCTGTAAATATCATGTTGTACTTCATGTAATCATTAGACATTTTGTCAGCAAGTCCATCAACAGAACAGTTTTTAAGTTTTTCCTGAGTCTTATTTAAAAGCTCTTGAAAATTCTTATCTCCGACTTTTGGCATAGATATGCCCATCTTATTAAGTTCACTGTCATAATATTTGCTTACAAGTCTGCGTCCTTTTATGGTAAAAACTACAAAAATGATAACATTAATGAGACCAGCCGTACTAACAATAGTCTTTAATGCATCTGTTTTTATTATGCTGCTTAAGCTATTGATCATTGTAACCAATCCAAAGCATAAATTTGCAATTAAGTCATACCATAAATATTTTCTTACTGTTTTCTGTGTATCCATAAATTTATAACAATAATTTCCTTTCCTGCGTTTACTTATATATAATATTTACAAAAAAAGGATTTGTCCAAACGAAATGAACATTTATCCAGCATTTTTCTGTTTCTGCCGCTCTATTGCTGCATCAATCTCCGCCATCTCACGACGTTCTTTCTTGGCAGCTTTCCTTTCACGGGCTTTTCTTTCCTGCATACGCTTCTTCTTTTCATACGCCTCTTCTGCTCTATTTTCAAGGTCAATTTCGATGATAGTTATTTCCATGAACCCCATAAGTGTAAGCATAAGTCCGCTTGTAAAATACATGATAAACTGTGTTCCATCATCATAAAGTCCCATCAAGCTCCTTATTCCACGCTCAAGGCATATAAAGTCAATAGAAAACAGAGACAGAGTTGATATTGATACTGACATGTCTTTAAGGAAAACATGTTTTAAAAGTGTTGATTTTTTAATTTTAACCTGCATAATAATTATTCTGGGAACCTGAAACCAAAACTAAATGGCATATCTCCCAAGTCCTTTTTGATATTTTCCATTTCTTCGCGGGAACTGCATTTTACTATAGGCGTTCCGCTGCTGTTATCTACTTTGTATCCCTTTTTGTTCATTCTTTCAGTGAACAAATCTCTCTTATCCGGTTCCGGAACATATTGTCTGCTCTCCTCTTCCGAAACCACCTGTTTCTTTGCCATATCGCACTCTCCTTATGCCGTAAAGCTGTATTTTCTTCTTCTGACAAGCTCGTCAACATCATACTCATCGTCTATTCTGCTTATCATGCGTTCGTCTTCGTCAAAATTATACTGCCACCTGCGCAGTTTTACGTCATAATAAACCGGATGATTAAGAGAATTATTGATATAAAGCCTTTTGTAACCATTCTTTTCCCACAATACTGCCGTAAGCGGATCATTTTTAACTTTGCTTCTTGTTTCCACAGGTGCATCAGTTAAATCTTCATTACTGAAGTTTTTCCACTTTGACGGGTCAAGTGCTACCGGTTTTCTTTCATCAACAACTGCAGCTTTCACCTGTTCAGAAACAGAATTGCTGTTATCATTAACAGGAAGCACTGCTACATGCTGCGAATAAATATCTTCATCAGAAACTTCTGTGTTGTCTGTTTCAAGCGGTGTATTAATTACAGAACCCTCATCATGTTCATCAGTCCTGCATTTATTAACAAGTCCCCACAAAACCCTTGATGTTGCGATTACGTCATCAATACTGTTATGAAACTCCAGCCCGGCATTTGCATGAAAATATTCTGCCAGCGTGCCCAGTTTGAAGTCTGGCACATCCTGCTTTGTAAGAACTGCTTTTGCAAGTATCATGACATCAATTTCATTTTTTGGGATCCACTTGCCAAAACCAATTCGTCTTGCCATTTCGTTTACAAGCCCATCATCGAAATTCGCATTATTATAGCCTGAAACAAAGTCTGCCGAATTAAGATAACTCAATATCTCGGCACCAGCTTCATATTCCGTTGGACAGTCAGCAACTTTTTCATTTGTAATATGATTAACAGCAGTGATATACGCAGGAATAGTCATCATCGGATTCAAAAACATATCACACCTGTCAATCTCATCCATGCCATGCTCGCTTACCTGATATCTGATTGCTGAAAACGACAGTATTCTGGTATTCTTTGATTTAAATCCGGTTGTTTCCAAATCATATACCACTATCTTTTTATCTTTAATCTCATCCCACAGGGATACAAGATTTATGTTCATAGCTTTCTCCTTACTTGTTTTTCATTGTTTCAACACATTTATCCTGCCTTTTCGTGCCACCATCTACCTCAGTAAACATTTTTTATAGCTTTAATCGTAAATCTACATTTAGTAGACATTTCGTCTATAGTCTCAACAAACCCATATTTATTTATATCTACATATTTGCATCAGTAGACATTTCGTTCACAGTTTTATTTAGTTCGCTTGCCTTGTCCCTCGATACATCTACCTTAGTAGACATTTTCCTTACCGCCTCAACAATTATTCTATGGGCATTAGCATCTTTATCTACACCAGTAGACATTTTAATTAGCTGGCAGACAGACTATATCAGCCCGCCCACCGGTATCTATATAGATGAACTCAAAAGCCTCATCTATATAATATTTACAATTTAATTTTTGTCCAAAGAAATTATGAAAAATATCAAAAAAAATACGACAGCCTCAAATCCGATCAGGCTGTCGCTTATATAATAATAAAGGAGGTTCCCGCGTCTGCCCTAGCAGACATCTTAAGAACGGGAAGCGTAAGGGATTTATGACTACAATTGATCCTTACACTATATATAGTATTCCATTTTTCAATTTTGTCCAGATATTGACACAAATTTTTGTAAAAAATGCGACAGCCATTTCGCCCCGGCTGCCGCTATCTTATATAAAGGAGGTGTATTTGCAAGGTACTTTTACTTACAACACCTTGCAAAAAGAATTTATGAATAAAACAAAGTTTTGCTTTACACATATATAATATTCCAAATTCAATTTTTGTCCAAAGAAAAGATAGAAATTATATTTCATTTTTAACCACGTTTCTTCCGTTACAAAATCCAACTTTGTCATGTAACTAATAAAGATTTTAAAACATGCAAAGGAGATTTTGTATATGAAATCAAAAGAATCATCTACAAGCAATGAATCTGTTTCACAAAGTAAGCAAGAAAATGAAATGCCTAAGATTAATATCTTTACAGAAATGTTAAAGAATGATATTATTAATTATAGAGGTATAGACTTTATGGAATCAGCAATATTATCCATTATATTATTAATGGGTATGATTGTAATATTATGTAATAAGTTCAACGCTATTACAAATATTATTTATATAATTCCATGTGTAGTCTCATCGCTTGCAAGAATTGCAAAAGTAAATAAAGCTCAACCTATTTATAAGGTGCATATATCAGCTTTATTTGCATCAATTGGCGTGACAGGAGCTATGGTTGCATTCGGCTGTTTAGATCAATCATATTATTATTTAAGTTATTGCTTATTTATCTATCCTGTATATGAATTGATTTGCACATTCACAAAGAAAACAGAACTAGACCATGAAATACAAAAAATGTTAGAGCAATAGGAGGAAATTATTATGTTAAATGCAATTTTGATACCAGTTGCGTTAGTTTGTTCTTGCATTATTGGATATGTCGTTGGAAATATCATTGCAAAACAGACTGAGGAGTATGAAAAGAAACAGAAAATTTAATAACAAAAAAGAGACTGCAAACAAGCGGTCTCTTTTTTTTGTTTACCTCATATCCTGGATTCTCGGATTAACATGACGAGGTTGGTGCCTCAACTCCGAGTGCTTCATAAATCTCAGCCTGCTTGACAAGCATTTCACCAATTCTTAGCGAATGATTTGCATCCTCAAAGCATTCCAAGACGTCAAGTTTATCAAGCAGTGACTGCATTGTGTAATTATTATATAAACCTGATTCCTTCATCTTGTGGTCAAGATGAGAGATTAGAATTAATGCCACAAATTCGGTGAAAATTTTACCATCAAGTCCCTTTTCGCTTGATACTAAGAGTCGTCTCATGTTTAAGCGCTCTTTGATGTTTCCAAATGCTTTTTCTACCACGTCCTTCATTCTGTAAAGATGAAGTGCTGTGAAAGCATCCATGGTCTCATTTGTTATAAGCGCAAAGTATCCCAGATATTTTCTGGCTTCCTTTATTGCATCTTCTTTGTAATAAACCTGACGGCCACGCTTTGGCGTAGTCTTCACTTCGAAGAACTGTTCATAGGCTTTCCTGTGGCTTTCCACAGGCTTGTCTTCTAACAGCTCTCTACACAGACCGGCGATACGTTTATCAAAGGCCTGTTCATCTTCAGCGCCTTTTTCGATGCTGTAGTAATAGTGGATGTAGATCCTTCGTTTATCTTTGATCACATCACCTTTGTACGGTCGCTCCTGAGTATAATCCCATTCAGTTTGAACCGTATAACCATAGGTTTCGATGCTTTCATCATAATTGGTAAACATACGGATATCATCATATATCGCATCAAGATTACTCTTGATGAACTTTAGTGAAAGCTTTACACCTACTAAGAATTTCACATGTTCACGATAAAGACCATTGATGTTATCTTCAGAGTAGAAGCCTCTGTCCATAACAAACTTGGTCTTACCGAAGCCAAGTATATCAAGATCTTCCAAAAGATGTTTAACTGTTTTGGAATCCGGTATGTTGCCGGCAAGTTTACGGTAATAGAAAGGGAGCCCTGATTCTTCTCCGAAAACCAGCAACAGGTTAAGTTGTGGGAGCTTATCATCTTCCTTGTTCTTACCATACTGTACCTGGGCAAGGGTTTCTGAATAACTTGATATACTGGTACTGTCATATGCCCAGTATTCATCGTCAACGCGCCTTTTGCCCTGCAGCCTGAAGAACTTATTTATCTGTTCATCCGTAATGGATGAGAAGAACTCACTGCTTCTGGGCGAACTGATATCGGCACCATAAGGGTGTTTATGAGTAAAGTTCCATTTTTCAAAACGATACAGTGGATTGTTATCCTCAAGTATCAGATAGTAAGCAATTGATAAAAGTTTTTTATAGGAATCTGGAAAGCATACCTTTAAATCAGCTGTAAGTCCAAGTTCATCGGCCAACTTATCAAACATATATGTTGCGCCATAGTAGAGGTGTTTTGTCTCACAAATGGGTTTAGGACCGCGTTTTGAAACCGGATAATCTGTGGGTTCTTCTTTTTTTCTGGATCTGCCACGGGTAGGAATAATCTCTTTTGTTGCAGGATCAACCTTTCCGACACATACACGCTTGGCACGTGACTGTTGCTTTTCTTTATCCCAGTAATACTGGGTCTCATATGCATATGTGATACCGGTTCTTTTATCAGTTTGAGTAACAATTGCCATAATTCACCTCGTCATGTTTGTGTTAATATTATAAAACATGACGATGAAAACGTCAAGTAAAAAGTGGCAAAAAATCAGAAAAATCAAGGGTTTGCGGCAATTCGTGACGTGGTATCCTCGTCACGTTTCCGAGAATCCAGGTCATATCGAGAACATAATAATTCTCACCAAATCTTGTTTCATCCCTGTCGTCACAGAAATCAGCAAGTTCCTGAACAATGGTTTCAAGTCCCGTGCCTTTGTTGGCAAGATAACTTACAAAACCGCCGTCATAAGTTTCAATATCAGCACTTAGGTCGTTTCCACCCTCATATGTACCAACAGAATAGGCAATCTGGATTTTGTCATCGGCCTCGTCATCATCTTCATCATCATCGCGCTCAAAATCATCCGTAATATCAAACATTACAAGCAGAATATCTTCTTTTCGTGGACTGATAAGCATTGCCTCTCCGCATGGACAACAGTCTTTATTGATCTCATTCCACTTGTTCAAAAGTTCCTCTTTACTCTTCTGCCATGGTAACAATTGTAGTTTCATAAATATTTCCTCCTTTATATTATAATCAACAATAAACTACAAGATAAATATGAGTTTTGCGAAAAATAAAAGCACCTGAAAAATCAGATGCTCTTATTTGTTTACAATTCTCGGCTACAGACAATGGCTCTGTATGTGACATTATTATAAGTAATCTTCCACTCATCCAAGAATTGATCTCGAATGGCAGACTGAAAGACTTCTTCTCCGTCGCAAAGCAATACAGCAAAGGAGTAAAAACACCCTGCCTTATTGTCAACATTGAGAACAATCTTCATTGAGATATGTTCATCAAAAGGAACTTTTACTCTAAGAACTGTGATATAACGTCTAAAGTCTTTATAAACTTCTTTTAGCTTATCAGAGTCCATGGAATACACAGCATTCAAAACTGTCTGCTGTATGACATCAAGAGTAACCGTATTGGTTACAATCTGCTTCTCGGCAGGTTCTGCTGGCTGCTTTGCAAAAACTTTGAGAATATCATCACAGACACCAAAATATCCATTATACTTCTCAAGCAGTGCACATACCTCGTCAGCATTTACTCCGCCAGATTTCAGATTGTCTTCTATGCGTGCTTTAATGGTGTCACCTGAATAATCCTGAAGCTGCTCTATCTTAGAGACAATGAATGTCCACGATTGCGGATTGTCATTAATCTCATGACATGACCAGCAGCTCTTGATTGCTGGCACAGAAAAACTACTTAAACATCCAGTTTCCTTATAAACCCTGCCATCAGCCTTAAGCATGTGCTGACCATGGAGGCCTGTAAACAGAGTGTTGTCAGAGAAACCCCTGATGTCTGTTACGGTTCCGCCAGTATATGTAACACCAAATGGCACCCCGAATGTCATAAGCGGTGACGGAATGTAAGAGAATCTAACAATTGTCTTTACAAGATCCTCATACTCATCAAAGGTATAAGTTTTATTATTGCCAACAATCGGAAACACCGGTGCCATTCTGTTTATAAAACGACATAGCACATCAACAGCGGTGATACGAGCCTCTTCTGAACTAAATTTGTAGTCACGAATATGCCCAGTCACATCACATACATTAAATAAACACTGGCCAACAATACGCTCATCAATTATGTCAATGGATGCTGCATAATGAATTGCCTCTACAGGGTAATACAATCCACAGTTACTGACGAATCTTGGCATATCTGCAAGTTCAAAAATATACCTTACTTTGTTCTCCTCGACCTGTTGAATTAATAACACTTTATTGATTTTCATATTTTCGTCCTCCTTTATTATTATTTTGTATATAAAAATCATAATAAAGTTGGATTTTGAACACATAAAAGAAAAGAACACCTGAAAAATCAGATGTTCTTATGCGTTTACAGTGAATTGCCCGGACACTCAGAAAAATCTACATCGCGCAGTTCATCAATATGAATCCACACGTCAATATAATGTTCTTTTGAATAATTAATATCCCGGTCCTCAAAATAAGTCTTGCCCGTTATGACATAGCCAACCTGCTTGTACTCGCCATTTGGCAGGTCAACATACATGGCGTTCTTATTTTTAATGGCGTTGTCTGATATGCTTACTATATCAGATACTGCCTCTCTGTAGAGTTCAAGAAGCTGTGGCAGACTGTCAGCTTCAATAGTTTTCGGGCAGATCATATCGCTGTCCATCCACCATTTGCCACGGTCACGTTCCTTTACAGTTGTCTGTGTTCTGATATAATATTTCATAGTTCATTTCCTCCTTTATATTTAATATTTTTGTTGATGAAATATAGAATAAATATGGAGTTTTTATAAAAAAAATAGACCGATACAAATGTACCAGTCTATTTTTCGTTTATTCTACCTATTTCTCGCTTACAGTGATACCATCAAGGACAACACCTTTTTCAATGTTCTCAGTGAGACAAAAGACCAAGTCGTTCATGACATTTGACTTAAGTTCCTTTGACAGATCCTCACGGCCTCTCTTAATATGATAGTCCCACTGTTTAGCCGGATCATATTCAATAGAATATTTACTGGCTTCAATGCTGATTATTTTTGTCATAGATATCCCCCTTTTCTAAATACCTGTGTCAACACAGATATTATCAGGACTTATATCCATGCCAAGCTCAGCAATGTACTTAACGAAAATATCGTCAAGGACCTGCTTTGTCATATTGCGTTCAAACTCCGTCATAAGCCATGGGAAGTTTTCCTCAAACATAACAGTGCCTGCTGAAACGTCATAATCCTCTGCATCATTGTAAGCAGAAAATCTGATACCCGTCTCAAGAAACATAATGTTCGACAGAAAAGCTGCCGGTGTAGCAATGCCAGAATTAAGGCATACATCAGCATTTGTTAAATCGTCAGATGCTAAATAATCTTTACAGCCTTTAAGTACCCATTCAGCTGCCTCAGATTTTTCAGCTTTTTCCTCGAGATTTGCAATATGGTTTTTGATGAAGTTTTTATACTTCTCATAAGAAAAACCCGCTGCTGTTGTTAATTCGATTCCATATCCGTTAATTGTTGCCATAATTATTTCCTCCTTTATTCTTATATGACAATTTATTAGTAACAGTATGAATATGGTTTTTGGAGGCAAAGAAAAAGAACAGTCGCTACTGACTGTTCTTTAGCGTTTAATTTTCAATAAGAGAAAGCTCATGATTTTTGATCATACGCTCAAACTTCCAAGGGTCAGCAACCCAATGACGTTCTGTCATTTTACAGAGTGTTGGTTTGCAATAAATAACACTTTTTACGACATAATAAATAACACCATCAGAAGTGCAGACTTTATCACCATAAAAAACTTCCTTATTATTTATAGATAACCCTGTAGATTCCTTCTCTTTGGACTTTTCCTGCTGACGATCATACTGTACATGTTGAACAGCAGAAATAAAAGCATTTATAATCATAATGACACCTGATGCTACTGCAAATATCATTATAAAATGATCCGTAGTTCCAGAATAGACATATGTAAATGCTATTGCTGCTGCAATATATAATATTGCAGTTACAATTTTATATGCAACAACATGAAAACCAATCCATTCTTCAGGATCTTTAGAATGGTTTACAATATAATCCCATACAAACGCTTGAGCCACGTATGCAATAAAAGCACATATAACAAAATTATGCGCAATTTCTGCATTACGTGGTATAAGCAAATAATCTTTAATTCCGTCACAGGTTACATTAAATATTAATGACACCACAATAAAAATCAAAAGCTTAAATGCTACCATTTTTGTTACTTTAAGAAAATCATTTAATGAAATTTCCTCTTCTTTAAAAAATTCTAATAAATTTTTCATATTTTTATCCTCCGTTATTAATTAGTATATTATTCATAAATTATATATATGAATTTTTGTGCTTCACAAACTAATTATACAATATATAGTAGCTAATTCAACATGTATAACAACATTTTGTATACATTTTTACAAGAAATTCTAAAAAATGTGTTTCTACACAAAAATAAGGAGTGCAATTACGCACTCCCTATAAGCCCCTCCCCCAAAAGGATTCTTACAAATATTTACCAACGATAACGTCAATATCGCTTGGCTTTACATCACAATTATCATCAAGGCCAAATCTTATGTCTGCCTCGTCCGGGTTATCTGTAATAACGCCCCTTGCCGTTGCATTGAACGTAAACAGGTCATACAAATTAGGTTTTTTGACATCAACAATGGCCTTGCAGGTAACAACTACTGATGGCAGATTGCTCTCCACATTGATTCCGCCGTATCCAGCACGCACATGGTCAGCAGTAAGTGCCATGTCACACCATACAAATACTCTTTCCTTAAGGTCAAAAATGACCGGAATGCATGTAGTTGTTGCTGATGCGAGGTCCATACGCTGCTTTACTGTAGATGGCTCGAAGATTTCCCCGATCTTCATATCATTTCTTGTCATAAAACCAAAAGCTGCATGCTCCATCTTTGAAAAGTTCTCATTTGAAAAATTATACACATTAAATACCGCGTATCTTGCGCCTGCAGATAAAGCTTTCTCAATATCAAGGTCGATAAACTCAGCCACACCTTCTCCATCAACAGGCCCGCCGTTTGTAATGTCACCAGAGTGGCAGATTCCAAACCTGCTTGATTTAAGATTTGAGTATGATACATGCTCAAGACAATTCCAGTCATCAGCAAAAACAGCAATAGATAAATCAACGTCAATGATGTTATCCTTAGTATTAGTCCACCAGATGAATGGCCTGATAATCTTTGCGCTGTCATCTATTGCGATACGTGAGCCCCTTGAAACAGCAGTCATTGTCTTGCCTGCGCTTCTTAATGAGAATGGAACTGTATAATTCTTAAGAGCTTCATCAATATATACTTTTCCAAGGAACTCCCTGTTTCCATATATATTAACAAGAGCGCTCTCGCAGACAGCAATAACCATTTTCATTGCATCCTCAGAAACAGTTTCTGTTTTGTTATTCTTGACATAGTATGATCTTGCAAGATTTCCCTTTGGGAAGAAAACCCTCATATCATCATTACCGTTAAGTTTATTGATGAAATGTTCCCTTACCTGTAAAAGCACTGTAGAAGATACATCTTTTGCAACAGAAGCAAAGCCCATAATAACAGTCTTCCTGTCGGCATCCTTGTCAAATGTGCGAAGAAGAAAATCAATTCTTCTTGCAAACTCTCCCGGGCGCTTCTTAAGCAGGGAAACAACAGCGTTTACGTCACCTGATGCAACAGCTGCGTCCACTTTTCCTGCAAACGACTGAATTTTACCATCATTTCTTATGACGCCAAATGCCTGAACAACTTTTGTATAGCGCTCATTCTTAGCAAACTCACCCGGGTGCAGTTTTTCGCCTACACGGATCCATCTTCCGGCATATCTGTTCATATCCTCAGCTGCATTTCCACAGCCCGCAAGAAGATTCATGATGATTCTGCGCTCGCTTCTTTTTAAGTTCCTGAACTTGGTATTTTCTGCAAGGCTGACGTCACCATCAGACATTGCTGTAATAAGACGCAATATATCAGTTGCGGTCTTTACGTACTTTTTGCATAAAGAACCGTCTGTGTCAACACCAGTATCAACAAGCAGTCTGCATACGCACGCAGCATTCTCCTTAAACGGAATTTCATCCGGCAGAGTAACCTTTACTGAGTTTAAAATAAAGATCATATCATCCACATCATTCTTTGAAAGAGATGTCTTTGATGCGCAAAGATTGTTAAAGATGTCATTTAAGTCATTAAACGAACCTGCCTCGAGTACCTTAACTTTTGCAGTGTTAAAAAGAGGTGCTCTCTCCTCTTTCTCCTCATAAGGCAGAAGGGTGCCAAAAGACCAGTAATGAACGATAGCATTGAAATACAGTTCAAAATCATCTTTTTTCATGACAGACTCAGGGAAATTAGGATACATCGGATTGTATACTTTGTCAGCACCAGTGATTTCCTTAAGTCCGTTTACAAGAATATCATATACTACTTCACGGCTCTTAGCTTTCATATGCACAAGCTTGTCAAAAAGAGCCTCTGACATTGTATAGCCAAAGACTTCTATGTTCTTATTCATTGTTGCAACAATCTGCTTATTCTTTTCACCGGCCGCGCCAGAAAGGGATTTAAGCATATCATTATCATTGATAAACACTCTGTTTTTTCTTCTTAAAATGATGCTAAATACTGAATTTTCCATAATGAATTTTCTCCTTTGATAAAAACTGGGAATTGACAGCAGTACACCAACTATCTCAACTGACCAAAATCAGCCAAACGAGATATCCCATATTATAGAAGGAACTGCTGTCGTAGCCTGTTTCGCAGTGATTGTTACAGCTAACTTTAAAGTTTATCAGACCTTTGAGAAAGAAGGAAGCTGCGGCATATCTGCTTTTGAATTATTATTACGTTCCGGAAATTATCAACACTAAAAAAATGTGTTTTGATCTGTAGTATTAAGAAGGAAGTCTTAATATAGCCGGAACAAAGACTGTGGCAATTGTATCAGGTAATTTATAAATGCATCCATATGTATTCGTAGAAGGAACCTGACGCATAAGCATAAGCATCCACATTATTTGCCGTTATAGTCAGCTCATGCAGACGCTATTTTGCTTTTCCGCAGTCGTAAAAATATCCAGCACTGAAACAGTCGGTAGGTAGTTTTAGTACTAGATAAAAATGTGCCCGGAAGGATTCGAACCTTCGACCGTCCGGTTATGAGCCGGATGCTCTAACCAACTGAGCTACGGGCACTAAATGTCCGGAATCAAAAATAGTCGACAGACGCCTTTCTTATCCAGACGAAATCTCCTTGCAGGAACTGCACCTGCAATACTGCTCTGATGGCAGACGGGAGATATGTGAACTACTCGGCTACAAGTAACCGAGCTTCCTGTTTCAAGCCACTACTGCCTGTTAGCATATATACCATGTTAACAGGTCTTACACAATGTCCACAGGCGTTAGGTTCCGGCAGTTCCTGCCGTACCATTGTAATTAAACTAAGAAAAGAGATCCAAAAATGAGTGTAAAAAACTCGCAAATCAGATACACGTTTATAATATTCCGTTTTCAATTTTTGTCCAAAGAGAATTAAAAAAAATTCAATATTTTTTTTGCAAGAAATTATACACATATTTATGTACATAAACATACATATAAAACTACATATAAACCTACATATATTTATACATATAAACCTACATATATTTATACATATAAAAAGCAGAAAGACAAAAATCTTTCTGCTTTAAATTTTACTGATGTTGATGCTGTTTTATATACTCGTCAGCAGCCTCACTTATAGCATCCTGCTCTGTATAGCCTTCACGGTCGCAGTATATGTCGTAAGCACGATTTGCTAATGAGTCAGCATCGGCTTCAGGAATATCGTGGTTTCCTATAAGCTCGCCGCTCATGAAAGATGTAACAAATTCCTTGTGAGCCTCGAACACTTCATCCATTGTAAGCTCAATCTCTTCATTATTTCTTATAATCTTCATAATACATTCCTCCTTTACTTATTATTTTGTTTATGAAAAATTATATAAACAAATATGGATTTTAAGTATAAATAAAGAAGCTGCATAACTACAGCTCCTTTATAATGCTAATCTAATAATTTCTTATCAATTATCTGGAAGTTAGCCCTGTGGATATACAACGCTTTTCCATCTATCATCAGTTTCGTAGTTTTTGGCAAGTCTTTGCAAACTTTCCAGTACACTTCGTCGCCTGAATATGCGCATATCGGATCGCCAAGCTGCGACTGGATTACAACCACCCTGCTCTTTCCGAAGTTATTCTTAACTTTGTTAACAATGCCTGCGATAAATGTATAATCCTTGACTGAACCGCCTGATGCACTTTCAATCAGCTCCGGGCTTTTGAAATCTACTTCCGGCTTAAGTCCATCCTCTGCAAAAATCATTGTGCTTCCACAACTTTCCACCTCGCTGCCGTCAATAGTTACTGTCACAACAGAGCTCATTGTCTCCGAATATCCCCAGCCACCGTCCGTATAAACAGGCTCTTCTACAGTATTTGACGACATGTCTATTTTTTCGCCGCTCATATTCATAAAGTTTACCCCATCATTACTGTAAAAGCTGACAGCATATGTATTACCTTTTATGCTCCCATTCAGTTCATTAATCTCGCTGTCAAACAGTGCGCATCCGGTCAATCCCACAGCAAGCACTGCAACAGCTGCGGCCATAACAATTCTTCTCTTTTGCATAATAATTTTGTCCTTTCATTAATATACTGTATTTACAATGATATTCCCAATTCTTTTACACTACGCTCATCCATAAGAGCTAATAAAATATCAATCGGCAGATATCCCATGAAGCGGTCAATTAATGCTTCTCTGTTCTTATCTGTTTTCAATCTGATACCCTGTTTTTCCTCTTTGAAAAAGTCCGAACAGTCACGAAACATTATGTCTGTATGATTTCTTGACAACAATAATGTTGCTTTCTCGCCTTTTTCAGCCAGCACTTTAACAGCCTGCTCCCCATAACGTTCCAGTTCATCATATGTTACAAAGTTGCATTTTTTATTTTTCTGAAGCAGTTCAACAAATGCATTTGCTGCCAAATCCTCTATTCCTATATAAAACATGACAGAATTTATCCTTTCATTATCTGAACCCAGCCTTTTTCATGGCATCCTTATATTTCTTCCATCCTCCATGAGGCATTGTTTTATGGTAAACTATCTTCTTAAATTTTCTAAAATTTGGTTTCATGTCTTTTTCTCCTTCTAATCTAGTAATATTTTTGTTTGTATGCTACATAATCTTCCAAGTCTTCAACATCTATGTAAAACATGACAGAATTCAGCCTTTCATTAATACATTGTATAAATCAAACGGCTTGAAACTCTCATTTTTAATATCCAGCCCATTGTCTTTCAATATGTCTTTGACAAGCTGTGTATCTACTTTGTCGTCAGGACCCCACGAACCTTTTGCAATCTCGAATGCGCACCTGTCAAAGATACCCTGAATATTCTTGTGCTGTTTAAGCCATGCTCTTGCGGCAGCATATCTCTTTCTCTTTTCAGCATCTTTCTTCTTGTCCCTGTGTTTATATCCCCATGCTGCATATGCGCCACGAATATCTTTATATCCGTAGCCCTGCGCATTGTCAAGAACCTCACCTGTATCAGCATCAACAATCTCATATCGTTTGTCATATTGTTTTGAAAGCCTTGGACTTTCTACTACTTTAATGCTCATGAATTTTTTCCTTTCTGTTATTCAATAGTTTTATCAATCTCTTTATCAATCTTATATACAGTCAGTTTTTCGCCATTATAATAGTCAAAATCGCATGAATACCACTGGTCCTTACATTTGAAAGTATATGTATCATCTGATTGTGAATACTTAACATCCGTGTATCCCGGATAGTTAGTATCCAACTTCTTAAAAAGAGCTTTCTTTATACCTACTTCCTGTGCTGCCATCGTAAATGCAAATATCATTACCATTATTACTGCCATTGCAAGAAGCCCATAAGCAATAGACCTGCCGACGTCATCAGTAGTAATTCTTTCAAAAGCAGTCAGCTCATGACGTGAGACCAAAAACACAATAAGACCAATAGCGATGCCAAAAAAGACAGCAAATATCATGCCTTTTATCAGAAAATTCTGTGCAAATGAAGTTAAATGTGATAAGAAATAAATCATAGTAATGAATTCCCCTTTATATATTGTTTATCTTAACAGACTCGTATAATCTGTTCATAAATGCAGATTTCCTTATCGTTAACATTTCTATTAGCATGATAATGCCCAAAGAACCACTTCTTGAATTCTGTCTTTGCCCTTACCTCATCCAGATAATCTGTTTCATGGTCGGGCTTATACAGTCCGCTGCCAAGAATGTTCTGCGTCGATGTTGAACAGCAGTGACTTACAATAAAATCTACATTGTAATCATGCTTTTCAAGATTTTTGAAGCCATTAATCTTTTCTTCATCAGACGCAAGCTCCTCTTTCCACCAGCTCACATGATTAATACGAAATGGTGCAGTACTTTTGTATGCTTCAATCAGCTTTTCCTTGTAGTCACTGACAGCAGGCTCAAGAATACCGCCTCTTATGTCATGACTCGATGCTCCGCCGAACGCAAAGAATGTTCTGCCACAAAGATCAAATACCTCTCCCCGCATCAGATGAATTACTGACGAACGAATTTTGTGGACATGGCCGCCATGCCATTCTTCTACAGGATAAGCGTTCAGTCTGTCATAGTTTTCATGATTACCGTCTACAAAAAGAGTTGTAAAAGGTCTGCTCTCAAGCCAGTCAAGCTGCATATTTTCACATTTAACTCTCGCATTATGCTTATTTCCCGCGAACTGCTCTCTCCACTGTTCACCATCAGTATCAAGTTCCCACACGCCACCGAAGTCGCCGCATATGATAACGTAGTCATCTTTTGTCATTTCTGCCTGTTCTGGAAATATATACGGTTCAAACCGCTCAAAGTTTCCATGACAGTCACCCGTGATATAAATCATAATTGTTCTCCTAATCTCTTATTTCATATCAAATGAAATGCCCTAAGTATATAAATCGCTGCTAATGCCCATACTTCAATATTTGTAGTATCATCACTAAATTTACTGCGAAAAACTTTTACATACTTATAAATCATACTGTTTTGCCTCATATATTTCTTTGATAGCTTCTATATTGCATGTCTCTATTAAATATGCTAATTCACTATTAGTAGGTTCATAGCTTACTAATCTATCGTATAATTTCTGCTTATCCTCTTTTGTTCTATGTATTGCTAATTTTATGCTTATGCAAAATATTAACACACATACTGCTATACTTAATATTGTATAAACAATATATCTGCTATCACCAGTATCTCTATATGCTTCACCAAAATACTTTGGAAATCCAAGTCCTATAAGAATGCTCAATATTAATAGCACCCCTGATAATGAACTACATATTAAATGCTTTATTGTATTTTTCATATGCTCATCTCCTATAAATAGCTATAAGCATTAACAACTTTCAGCTCAACTTCTCTTATTTCAACGTTGTTCGGTTCAACTTTCTGACTATTTATCAGTGTTTCAATGGCTTCTTTTAAATATCTGTTGCTATGATAAACTTTTGCATCTCTTAGCTGTTTTTTAAATGTATTTAAGCCACTGTAATACATTCCATTTGATACGTCATAGATGACTTTTCCAAAGTCATAATTTTTAAATTCATTTTCACTCATCTAAATACGCCTTCGCTAATAATGTCATTCCCATATCTGAAAAATATCCATATAGGAAATCTCTCTGCCTTTTTGTAAGATTCTTATGATATGTTACATTTTCCGGCAGATGTTTTGCATGCTGATTTACAAATACAAACATTCCGGTTGCCACTGCAACAAACAGCGTTATAAAAAATATCGTCCACAGTATATTCATGTCAATCAGCTACCCTCTGCCCCTCAATGCGGATAATACGTCTTATAAACCGATAATCGCCAGCAAAACGACTTTCATAGTAGCAACTGTTTCTTATTATAATATCGTCAATGCCATTACTTTCCATATTCATATCGTTGCAGATATTCTTTATTACCGTCAGTTCGTCTGCATCCATTTTCTTAAGGTCTTCGTCAGTATATAATTTTCCAAGCCTGTTATATACCATAATTTTGTCAGCAGAATTAACCTCATAGTTCTCATGATCTCTGCTTACTTTCTTTATCATATTACTCATTTTTACTATCTGCCTTCACTTTCCACAAAATATTATTTCTTATATAATATTCACAAAAGACAGTTTGTCCAAAAAAAAAGAGATGAAAAATCAATACAGACATTTCATCTCTCTACAAATTATTTTCTCTTTTTCTTCTGACCATTCTTATTCTGCTCATCCAGTTTCTTCTGCTTTTCTTCCTGAATTTCCAAATAAAGCTTGCTTCCTCCAGAAAGGTACTTTTTATAATTAATACGTTCAAGTTCTCTGCCATCATATAATACTTTCGGAACGAAATAAAATTGTGCATTTTTATCGCTGCAATATTTATCACACTTATCAATAATGTCCTGCAAGCTATTAAAATTATCCAGAATAATCTTTATCTGGCGACCTCTTTCATTATCCTTGTCTATATCTCTATCACATATACAAAGTAATTTTATTTCAAATGCTTCAGCAGCAAGATGACTTATGCTATCAGGCGTCCAGACATAATCTGGTTTTTCACAACCCAGCAGTTTATAAAGAGTTAATGCATTATTAATTTCATATTGAAATTTTTTATTATCATCAATATCGTCAAGAGTCTGTATCTTCTCAATAATTTTAAAAAACCCATCCCTGTATTCCCTGCCAAACTTATCTATAACAGAGTCACATCTTTTTGCTGCAATGAGAGCTTTTATCCAGTAATAAGCAGTTATAATGCAGATTACTATAAATATTATTTTGATTACGTGTGCGATTGCCAATAGTTGTGTCATAATAGTTCATCTCCTTTATCGTATTTACTATATATTGTATTATATCACGTTATTGTCTATATATATAGTATTTATTAATTTTATTTTGTCCAAGCAAAATGAACATTTTTGTTCAAAAATGTGATATTATAAAAGGTTAACAGAAAATATTGAAAATTATCCTTACAGGATAATGACAAAACAAAAATAATATGGTATAGTATGACCATCAAAGGAAAACAGTTATCTGCAAAAAACGCAGGAGAAAGGAAAAAGATATGCTTACAGTAATTAAGTCCTATAAAAGTTCATACAGTTGTAAACATAGTTCTTACCTTAAAAAGAACTCTATTTTGATGCGCTTTTATATGAACGAAAATTCTGTCTGAAAAACATATTTACTGCATAAATATTTTTCTTTCATGTCGTTTATCTCAGGGCGCATCCCAGATGAACGATTTTTTATTGCTTAAAAATGAAAGGAAATAACTATTATGCCAGTAATTAACATGGAACAGACAGGAAAGCAGATTGCAGAATTAAGAAAGAACGCAAATCTCACTGTAAACGATATAAAGGAAGCACTTGCACTTACAACTGTAAATGCCGTATACAAGTGGCAGCGTGGACAAACGCTTCCAACGCTTGACAATCTTGTTGCGCTTGCAGCACTCTTCGGCTGCACAATAAACGATATTGTCATAACTGAGACAATATAAGAAATACATGTATCATTAGCTCAGCTGGCAGAGCACTCGACTTTTAATCGAACTGTCCGGGGTTCAAGTCCCCGATGGTACATTACCGGTGGGTATGCCTAGCAGCGAGGGCGGCGGTCTGTAAAACCGTTACATAAGAAACACCGCAGGTGCGAGTCCTGCCCCGCCGACTTAATTTTAACAACAAAGGAGATGATTTATAAATGATTGCAGACTTTGAAACTAATTTCATCAGGCTCCCGTAGCTCAGAGGTAGAGTACTTGGTTGAAGCCCAAGGGGTCGAAAGCTCAAAACTTTCCGGGAGCATTATGGAGTGTTGGCTCAATTGGCACAGCAGCGGTCTTGAAAACCGCCATTCCGAAAGGATATCTGAGTTCGAATCTCAGGCACTCCGCTATATTTTAAAAAACAATTTATATATTATGCAGTGTTGGCTGAATAGGTAAAGCGCCGGATTGCTAATCCGAGGTCATCTTAACGGATGCACAGGTTCGAGTCCTGTACACTGCGCTGTGTTAGTAGCTTATCGACATGGTACTTATGATGATGTCGCCAAACGGTTAAGGCACTTGTCTGCAAAACAAGTATTGTAGGTTCAAATCCTATCATCATCTCTTTGCTGATGTAGCACAATGGTAGTGCAACTGCCTTGTAAGTAGTCTGTTGTAAGTTCGAGTCTTATCATCAGTTTTATATATGGCTTTATAGTATAATGGCTATTACATCTACCTGTCACGCAGAAAATGGGGTTCAATTCTCCCTAGAATCGTTATATCGGTAAGTATGCCTAGATGTGAGGACAACGCTCTGCAAAAGCGTTACTCATTTTTAGCAAAAGAATATTACAGTAAAAAGACATCAGAATTAATATCTGATGTCTTTTACTTTCCACGCTAGTAGAAATTGAAATTTTTTTAGTTCTTTTGCGTTGTACTATACATTTGATGTATGAAATAGGTAATTTGAGCTATTGCTCTGTTTCTACAATACTTCTTTTTCCTTTTTCTGTCAAGTCCTTACACAAAACAAAATTCAATGAATTTTCCAGCTTTATCATTATTCAATTTCCTCTGTAATTTTATCAGCTAATAATCTTGTTGCTGCCGCTATCAGTTCTCGCTGATCAGTTCCATCAGGATTAAACGCTACAGATATATCTTTGCCGGATGCTCTAATATTTCATTAATTTGTCTGAGTTGATCCAGACTATATTTTGAATCAAGGCTGTGGCTTACTTTTCTGTTAATCGAAAGAACAAGATTTTTGACTTCGATATAGTCTTTCGCTGCCTGTTCGGTCGCAAAGAGCATCCTTGCCCAGCCACAGTTAACAACCTCTGTGAGATAATCATTTGCACATGTCTGATATCTGCTTCCCCAGGAATCGTCTAATGTTACATATTTTCTGCCAACAGTTTTTACTGTTGCTTCAAATATCTTGTTTTCTCTTGTGCCGTGATCGTCTGTTACGATATATGCTTTTTGTCCTTTTTCGAAATCCTTTACTGTTAACATTGTTTTCCTCCAATCATGCCAAATAATATCCTTTTTCTTTTATCATCTCAATATCACGTATATGCAGCACTTTTGTCGCCTGCATTTGTTTATTCCCATAGCAGTTGTAGTCTGCAGTTACTTTGCAGCATCCATCCTCATTGGGTTCACTGATATAGGTTATGTTTGTTACGTATTCTTCTACCAAATTCATAGAAGTATTCCTCCTTATTGCTCTTATATTTATAGTATTTAAAACAGCGGTTTTGTCCTAAATATTCGTGAACTTTTCGCAAAAAAATACACCTGCTATATTTCTATAGCGGGTGTATCATGATTATTAGAGAAGACGTTTTATCTCAGATAATATAATTTCTTTAACCGAAGTTTCACTCAGGCTGCGGAATTCATAATCATCTGAGCAGACATCCATCAAAGTATACTCCAATGGGAACATGTCTACAACGAGGAGTTCATAAATTTGCTTCACGCTTCCTCTGTAAAGACGAATAGCTTTCAATAAGCCAGCTTCATCCTTATTGAGAAGAGCATCTTCCAAGCCTGGAATCTGTTCAATCGAACATGGCAGGAACTCAACGTAGTTCGTACCAAACAAATGTCCACGTTTTTCATTGAACATTTGTTCGAGTTCCTCTCTTGTAGTATCCTTTGTTACGAGAAAATATCTTACGTTTCCCATTGCTTTGATAATTTCCTTTGTCATATCTATTTCCTCCTTTTATAATTATTTTTTGAATGACACTATATATATGGAGTTTGCAAAAAAAAAGAGCAGATGGTGGTCTGCTCCTTCATTTATTTAATAATTTTATTAACAGTTTTATCAATTTTATAGACAGTCAGTTCTTCGCCATCATAATAATCAAAATTGCATAAATACCACTGGTCTTTATACTTAAACAAAATAAACAATTTAAAAGAGATTTTCTGCAAAAAAAAAGACCAGCAAATGCCAGTCTTCTTTTTATGCTTATAATGATCTTAAGAGCTCAATAATGTTGCCCACAATACAGGCACCATTATTGTATTCATCAGAATCATGATCAAGACTAATGCCAGCAAACCAGTCCTCGAGCTTGTCCGCCAGTTCGCCAGCGTCAGATTCATCTTCAATATCAGGAGCCGGATTATACATGCTGCTGCCTGAGTAGAAGAAAAAATCCTTCTCTTCAACAAGCACTGGATGAAACCCATTCCTTGATAAACGATTGAAATCGTCACTATAGCAGACTGGAATAGCATCCTGTCCGTACTTATCCAGAAACGCCTGATAGCTTTTATCAAACATCTCTGAATAAGACTCACCGTCAAAAATAGTTCTGTAGTTAGACAGATAATACTTGAAGTACGATCCGTCCCAGAGGTTTCTGGCATCTTCGATTAACGACACATTTCCTGTTGCAGAAATGACCTTTGCAGTAAGAAACTGCAGATCAATGCCATCAATAAAGCCTCTGTCCCTGTCAAGTTTCACAAGTTCCGGTGCAAAGTCATAGCCATATTTGGCATACTTACTGGTGGTAACATAAAGTCCGCCAACAAACAGCTTTCCGGCATGTCTTTCTCCAGTTAAGACCTTACACATGCACGTTGTTAATGGATAGCCCGGGTTTGAAGCAATATAATCGTCTCCTTCCTTCAAGTCCTGCAGAAACAAATTGCTGTTCACTATAGCCTGATACTCATCTTCATCAATACCTGAAATTTCAAAGATGAGGTCATGGTCAGGAACAGACTTAAATATTGACACTTTTTCAATATCAAATACTACAACATCTGCCTGATACCTGCGGGATTTTATAGTTTTTGCTGTCCAGACTTCCTTGTCAGCACGATTATAAACCTTAACACCCTTGCCGTTTCTAAGAAGTACTACAGTTGCAACCTTGTAGCCTTCTCCATGCTGGCCAATGGTCTCAGAATTGTCCCTCTTTGATGACTGTCCAAGAAGCAGTGTGTTTGTTGTAAGTCTGCCGTTCTTGTTGCCAATGCACAGTATCTTAGAGTCTTTGTCATATCCAAAGTACATTTTGTTCTCCGGATTAACAATTTCCTCGTCATGTGCGTTCTGGAAAAACTCTCTCACTGATTCAACCACTCCCCATGTCGGACAATAATTGATACTCATTCCTAAATCAAATCTCTTCATAATATTTTTCCTCCTTTATTTTTATTTTTTATATATTATGAAATACAGGATAAAGATGGGTTTTGAACAGAAATAAGCAAAAAAGACCAGCTAATGCCAGTCTTTTTCATGTTTACTTATTCACAAGATCCCTATTAATTTTCAGTGGATACTTCGGATTAACTGTATTCAGATGCGGATAAATGCCCCGGTCCTTTTTAGGAAGAGCCTCACACCAGCTTCTTGACGAAACATAGCCAACAGGTTTAGTCTTACAGTGTTTACAATCTCTACACAGCATGTCAATTTTTCTCCTCTCCAAGGTATCTTCGCAAAGCTGCAATGTCAGCAGGCGTGCGTTCTACAATTCCATCACGACTTACATAATGGGTCATCCAAAACTCACGTTCTTCGTCATCAAAATAAGGCTTATCCAAGTCGTCAATTGATGCCTTTTTCATTTTCTTCACATCTGACAATGACACTGTTTCAATGTCAAATATCGGTGTGAAATGCCTGTCAATAAGACGTATGCGGAAGTGATCAGCCTGAATTTCAGTAATCGCTCCTATACGCTGATTGTGATTTAGCATAAGTACTGTCACTTTGTCGCCAACAGAAAACTTTTCCAAAGAGCCATCATCCTGTGTCAGATACAACTCAGGATTTGCAGGAATGTTTGTTGTTAATTTCATAATCTAATCCTCCTTTGCCTCAGCTGATCTTCTTTCAACACATGCTTTGCACTGACAATATTTTGCGGCCAGCATGTCATATGGATCTTTTTTATCTACAACAAATGTGTCAATGTTATAAATAAAACCATGACTCTTTACTGTTCTATCATTTTTGCCCCAGTATCCGAGTTTTTTCATTCCTCTTACCGAACCTGTTACATCAATATTTGCATGACAGCTGTGGCCCATTCCCGTCGAATAATCCTTAACCCATGCAATGCCAGATTTGGGATCCCTATGCAGCTCAGCACATGAGCCTATGTTTTTTATTTTTGTTGATTTTGCCATAATATTTTTCCTCCTTTATTCATTATTTATATGACACAATAAATATGGGTTTTTACAGACAAGAAAAGAGACCTCATGATGAAGCCTCTCTTTTAATACTGTTAGATTACATGCTTGTTGGATTCCTTAAGCCCGTATTTCTTTTCCATCTCATATATCTTATTCAGATGATTAAAAGCCGAATACATACCGCAGTCCATGAAGTTAACCATATCGTCCTCATCATCGCTGTCAGGTGCATCGTCCTCATCATCATCTTCATGAGCTTTATCAGCATTGAAGATATTAATCGCATGATACACAACCTTATCGAGCTCATCCTTTTTGTAAGTTGTAACTTCGGTACTAATTTCATTAGTAATCTGCCATCTGTTAATGCCGGAAACCAGAGAAATCATATAATGGTAGTCCTCCGAATTGTAAAAATTATACTCATCGTCTTTGCGAACCTGTCTTAAATGTAATCCTTTAATGTCCAGATCGTCGCAATCCCAGAACGTAGGAAGTCCTGCTATTTTACCTACATACAATGGATGTTCTTCTGCTTTTGTCATAAAAATCAATTCCTTTCTAAAAAATAATTACTTATTGTTACATATATAATATTCAAAATGGTGAAACTGTCCAAATGAACAAGCAGTATTTCTACTGCTTTTCTTAAACATCCGGTTAATGCTGTAAAGTGTACGCAATCATCTTGTAGTAATCCTGCTCATATTTACCAATGGTATTATAAAATCTGGCGCCATCCACTTATTTGATTGTTTATCCCAGCAATTCATTATCTGGCTACATGTAAACGTTTTTGTAAACGTTTTTCATGTAGTAGAATTTATGATGTTCAGCGAAGTTACCAACGTAGGCACATTCTAAACATTGCTGCCATTTAGCGGATTTTGTATAAAAATGGTTTATAGGATATGGGCATTTCCATTTTTCAGAATGACAAATTGGACAGACATACTGTACCATTTTTATCAGGTCATGTTTCTCTTCGATTCTTTTGTCCAAGATTTCAACAATATCCTGTTCATATAGCCAGTCAAATCCAAACCTTTCCTTATATTCAGCTGGATCAATTATTACATGATGCGGCATCTTATCAATGTATTTATTCATTTCTTCAATATTTCGTTTAAATCCTCTTGCTGTTTTTGTAACCATATGTAAAGTCCTTTCCCTGATACGCGTCTTTATGCAGTGCAGACTGTTTATATATTTACAAGCTTGAATGCTGAGATGATTTATGTAATCGGTTTACATATCTGCCGATAAACCATTAACCGTTTATGCAATCAGCCATGATGATGCAGATACTATAATACGGATCCGTTTATACAGAACTTAGAATGCATCAACAGTTTATGTGTTGTCCGGTATACTACTGACCATTTTACACCAGCTTCATTTCATTTATTTGCTTACATATCCGTGCCGCTCATTAACTAGCGTGTTTATGTTACCCGTCAGCATGTAGTCGTTTTACATTCTTCCATTTGCATTCCTAATCGTTTATGTCTTTACCAGTTTATATGCATCTTTGTTTTATAAAGCAAGCAGTGGACCGCAGCTTCCTAACGGAACCACCTAAGCGGTCATCTGTTAACAGCACTCTCGTTTAGATGTCCATCCGGAAGCAAATAATGCGTCAACAATGCTCTGCTTAACACAATCCCTGCTTACAATATTTGCCTTATACTGCGCCTTGGCAGCAGCACTTGTGTTAACATCATTTGTCAGGTAGTTATCCATAACCTCTTTGTCGTGCACAGAAATCATTCTATGGATGAGTTTGTTACGGTTCTTTCGTGCATATTCATTTGTTACATTATCTGCTGAATCATCGTTGTCAACAGTGTTGTCTGTTACAGGCGAGTCTATTACCGGCGCGTCCGTTACACAATCATCCGTTCCAGTATTATCCGCAGCAGTAATCTCGTTACGCCTATCTGGTTCCACTATCTTGTCAGCAGTAATCTGGTTACATTCCATGACGCAAGGAGCAGGGAGAGTCTCCTTAATATAATTAGATTTCAATTCGTCTTGAACATTTTTTTGAGCATCATTTTTAACAGCCTCAGAAGCCGCTGCCTCCTTAGCAGCAGCCTCTTCTTCAGCTTCTTTTTCTTTCTTTGCCTTTAAGACAAGATCAATGCTGTCAAGAAACTCTCTTGCACTCTTCTCGTCAGTAGAGTTTGCTTTCATAAGAGCCTTAACCTTTTTCATTTCAGGAGTTCCAAACATTGTAATAATGAGGTTTCTGATAGTACCTCTTGCAATATTGGTTTTTTCAACCATTGTTACAATACGCATGTTCTTTGCAATACAGTCCTTAATGAGCTCTCTCTTTTTAGACTGTCTTTCTTCCATTGTATCAAGTCCTTTTCGAGCACGGCGTCTGTAGTATGACTCTAACTTCTGTTTGCGGAGTCTTGCCTTTCTCTCCTCTTCTTCCTCAGGAGTCAGCTGTTTTTTCTGTCTGCTCAAATATACGCTCCTTTCCTCATCCGGCACGCCCAGATAATCAAAAAATAGTTTGTTTGAGATTTTGAACCATGTCACATCTTCTCCATAATAGTTTTCTGCCGATTTTGTAGCACAAATAGCCTCTTTTTCAGAAAGAGGCTCAGAGAATCGCTGATTCAAATCCAAAATATATGTAGCAGCAGCTTCTTTATCGCCGCCAGTTACCTGTAATTTTAATATACGTGCGACAAACAGTGTCAGTTCACGATGTCCTGTCCTGTTATTGTCGCATTTTATGACATCTTCAATCATTGCAAGACGTTTGAGACTTAATCCAATAGGAGACATTCCATGATAATATGGAACCGGCTTTGTTGGATCGAAATTCTTTGCAATTATCTTGCTGCATCGTCTGATGAATAAATGAGCGTCAAATTTGCTCTTAAATGATTTCGGACACTTGATGTCAGCTTTCTTTGCAAGTTTTTTGCAGGTCTTTATCTGGTCCACAGTTGCCTTTCCATGAATTTTCCTGCAAAAGTTCTTAAAATTCTTTGTAATGAATGAATGCACATAAGTTCTTGTGAGCATAGTATCCCTGCCAAAACCTAAAACTTCAACCATCTGATCGAAAAGTTCATACATCTTGTCAGATGCTTCTTTTCCATTAAAAAATGCATCAAGGTCAAATAATGTATATCTGCAGTGTTCATTCATATCTATAATTGTAACGGTCTCACCGCTCTTGCTGTTTACAGAACCCGGGATACGCACTAATCTTGCATAATCTCCGCTTATTTTTACATCTGCGCCAATGTCAGCAAGAGTATCGTTAAGAAGTCTGTTAACCCTCTGCCATCTTTTCTTGGCTTTCATGGATTCACATTCATTGATAATATAGTCTTCATTTCTGCACAACTTCCAATACAAATGAAACCCACGGCCAGTAAACATAACAACAGTAGGCTTTGGAATCTTTTCATCAAATAAAGGCTTGATATATGTAAAATAAAAATCATAAGGGTTCATATCACGATACTGCGTTGTATCATAATCAATGTCAACAAAACACCAGCTTAAGCCCCTGATGTTCTTCTGGCAGCGCTTTATTCTGTTATTAATCATAGGATTAAGGGCAAAATAAGCATCTGTGGCAACAGATTCATTGCAGACATCAGTATAAGAGCCATCGACAATGTCGTGACCCCAGTACTCATATGGTTTTGTGTATAACTGCTCCATGTCAAGGACAGCAAGTCTGTCAGCGGACATAACACCGTTAACAACCTTGTGTTCTGCCCTTACCATTTCGTCCGGCACATCATCTACATGGACCACATACTCTGCATTGCCAAGCTTGTACATTGTAGCAAGCTGGTCTGTGCCTTTATAGAAAAATTCAAAAAAGCGCTTGTTAAGACTTTTGCTTTCTGGAAATCTTTTACTGTTGTCTGAATATGTATACCTTCTGCCCATGTATATCGGACTCCTTTTTCGTACATGTTTTTTAATAAAATAAATATGGTTTTTAATAAATTAACGGTAATATCTGCATCTACGACAGTAATCTACGACAGTAGAAATTATTCTAAATTGCAATTCTTCTATATTGCTTAACGTTAATTGAATTTTCTATATAATATTTACAATCCGATTTTTGTCCAAAAATTCTTCATTTTTTTGTGTAATTTTCCAAAATCCATATATGTAGCGTTAAATCAACACAGAAAGAGAGGAATATATAATTGAGATATGTATATTCAGGAAACAAAACCTTCAGGATACAGAAGAAAGAGTATGTGAAATATTATTCTTCAATGCCTGACAATGGTTCTCTGATGGGATATATCAGAATTAAAGGAAAGCAGCCGAGCCCCGGTGAGGATAAAACAACGCTTACCATTAAAAATAAGGAATATTCAGTTTTTGATGACAATAAGGGAAAATTGATTGGTTACTTAAAAACCGAAGACAAGGACTCTTATATCGGACTCACTGTAAAAAGAACAATCTGTCCAAAATGGCTTATTATGCTGACACATGGCATGATATATTCGTCACCGGCAGCAATTGTTGCAGGTTTATGTATTGCCGGCGCAGCTATTGGAGGCGGAATTATGATCCATTCAATAATACAGCAGGATGGAATTGCAACTATTACAGGAGGAGACACCAAAAAGGATCCGACAACAGATGATAAAGCTCACAAAGATGATGGTGACACTGAATCAGACGCAACCACAGAGGTATATACAGTTATTGATGCTATTGCATATGAAGGAGAATATTTAAAGGTTGGCGCGTCTGATACTATTCCACTTCGCAATAATATTGAAAACGAAACTACAGGAGTAAATCTTCAATTTATCATAAAAGAAGGAGATAAAGAACTTTATGTATCTGATGAGGTAAAGCCCGGTGAAGTAATTGACTGGAACCCGTCAAAATACTTATCAGCCGGAAAGCATAATATAGTAGTCACTGCAAATGTGTACCATCAGGACACAGGATTGCAGGATGTAGGAACAGATATGAATGTTGCATTGGAAATACAGTAATTGCTGTATTTTTGCAAAATCCATATATAAAAAGTTAAACTTATCATTTTTGCACGCAGAAAGGAAGGTATAAAATAATGTTTAAGAAAAACATGAAAGGTGCGGTATTTGCGCTTATTGCAGCCGCAACACTAACAGGCACAGCAGCACCTGTATTTGCTGCAGATCCTACAAGCTTTAACAATTCAACAGCATCAACAGTATCAGGAACTCACAATGAGACATTCACTGCAGGCTCTGATGCATCACAGAATCAGGTAGGAAAGGAAACGGATCAGGTATTAGGAGGCGCAACAGCTTCAAATCCTACAGAGACAAAGTCACAGAACGTTTCTGTATATGCAACAAAGTCAAGCAGCGTACAGCTCAAGGTACCACAGGTGCTTATTGGAAATGCAACAAAGAGTGCTTATCATGTAGGTGTAAAGGGTGACATTACAACAAAACAGACTGTAACAGTTACACCAGCCGCTTCATTCGAACTTAAGGATGTAAAAGATGCAGACAGAGCTGCAGTAAAAGCTACTATTCAGCAGAATAAGACAAGCTGGTCATGCACTGATCTTGCAACAGCAGGTTCTGGTAATTATGTATATGCCAAGGGCGATATCACTTACCCAGAGCTTCACGCTGGATCATACAGTGGCGTGTTCAACCTTGCTGTAAACCTTAATTACAGCGCAAAATAAAAAGTAATTCACTTTTTCAGCTATGGCAATTTTGCCATGGCTGTTTTTTTTGCATTAAAAAAGAGACTGTTTTCAGTCTCCTTATAGCTATTATGGATTACAGCACTTTGACGGTTCATATTCGTCACTAATAAGTTCGTCACGCGATTCGTTTACAATCTCTTTGTTCTTATCAGATATTTTATCAGCGTTCTTGCAGTCAGCCTTATGGAATTTTTTAGATGACGTGTTAATTACATATGAACTGGTGTTTTCATTTGTGTAGCCAGTAAATCCTGCGCTTTTGTTTGTAGAACTATTTTGACTGGACTCTCCGTCAGCATAATTAATTTCTACATCAGGCTGGACATTATAACAGAATACACAAAAATTAACTCCTGCACCATTATCTTCCACAGAATATCCTTCCATTAGTACGCCTCTTGCAACAAACTCACTGCCAACAAATACAGGTGTTACCCTGTACAGCACATGATTGTCAGGATTATTGTCCATGTATTTTGCTGTCAGTGTTTCATATGGAAGCATTCCTTCTATATTAAGGTATCTTGTACCAGTTATGAGATTTTTTTCGTTAGCATTTTCTCCTGCAAGACAATATGCAATTAAATGACATCTGTTGTAAAGATATTTACCGTCAACACAGTCGTACTTAACAGTATGCCAGCCGGTAGGCTTAACCATACCTATCTGTCCGCGCTCTTCTGTCGGCATAATGTCTTTGCCAATACATGCATAGGCAGTACCGCATCGTCTCAAATCATCAAGTTCTGAATATGCCTCAAACGATGACGTCCCGGCAGCTTTTTCATCAGCATTGAAAAATGGAACGTTGTTATTTATTGCAACAGATGCGCTTCCGGTATATTCGGGCACCATTGAATAGTCAAATGATGCTGTTTCTGACGGAGTTCCGCTTACAAACTGACTGACCTGACTTTCTGCTTCTGTAGCCCTTGTGAACTCTGTATTTATGATTTTATTTCTGCTGATTCCACATGCAGTAAGTGATAAACCAAGCAGTAATGCAAGTAATGATTTTCTGATTATTTTCATGTTAATACTCTCCTTTTTGATTTGTTTTCTTTATAATATTCCATTTTTACAATTTGTCCAATAAAGAGTGTTTCTTTATCGAGCACGGACAAAATCAGATTTTTGAAGATTATATAAACATGGGAATTTATGCCCGTTAAATTGCTAAACGGTTAATTTATTACCGTTTGTTTATCGGAACCCATCTTTATTAAAGAAGAATTTTTAAACAGTAGATAAGGAGAGCTTTATGGAACAGAAAAAAGACAGTGCAGGAACAGTACTTGCTATAGTTTCATCCTGCGGTGTAGCCCTTGGATTTGTAATAACGCAGCTCGTATTCGGTCTTATTTTTACAACAGTATGCACGCTTAAGTATCCAGCTGTCATAGCTGATGCGCTTAAAAACACTGACAAATCAGCGGTATTTTCACTGATGGCGTCATTTTTTGGCGTATTCATGACTGATGTCATGGCAGTGTTTGTAATTTGGTTTGCAAACAGAAAAGAAAAGACAGAACTATTTAATCCGGTGAACAATAAAACAATTCTTACATTTATGGCAGTGACAATGCTGTTATGGGTGTTCAACTGTTTCTGGTCCGCAGTAATTCCGCAGACATGGGGCGAAGATGCAAGACGTCTTACAGAACTGGCATCAAAAATAAATATAACTGCATTCATGCTGTGTTTTTTATCGCCGCTTGCTGAGGAACTGACTTTCAGATATGCAGTTGTGAAGATTTTTAAACACTTCAAATCAGGCAGTACTGTCTTTTGCATAATCACGTCAACAGTGTTATTTGCAATAGCTCATGGAAATATTGCACAGGCAGTACCGGCAGTAATTATGGGCGGCTTATTTGCTTATTTCTATATAAAAACAGACAATATTGCGGTTCCGGTTGCAATGCATGCATTTTTTAATACATCCGGTGAACTTACACAGTTTATTCCCACTACCGGAATGTGTGGCGTATACAGCGTAATTGGAATACTCATACTGATAATACTATTAACAACAAAAAGGAGGCAAAAACAATGATTAAGATGAGCTACGACAAATTTGAGGAAATTTGTGAGAAAATGGATGAACTTCCAAATATCATAGATAACAACAAAGGGTTAACGGAACATGACCTTAAGATTATCCAGACAAAAATCGCAAAAGATTATCCTGACAAGGCAGTGCTTATGGCAATGTATTATCTGTCAAGGGATTATCCTGATGACCATATTTTTTCAAATAAGGACGCTGTTCCAGCAAGTGAGCTGAAGATTGAATTCAATAATTTAATTAAGGAACTTGTTGAATTCACAGATGATTGATGGAGAGCACTGCTGCTCTCCACTTTTAAGGAGGAAAATATTATGCAAAAAAGAAATAGAACAGTCGCATCAGTGGTATGTCTGATACTTGTTGCAGCAATGATTGTTACAAGTTTTGTAGGACTGGGGGTTATGTAACATGGAAAAGAAACCAAAAAACAGCTTCAAACAGATGCTGAATCATTACACATATAACGGGGATATGTTATCAGTGGGATTATTCATCGAAATAGTTGTCATGATGATACTATTTGTGGTCCTGCCCCAGACTGATAAGGGAATGGTAATAAGATTTGCACTTATCCTTGGTATTGTTGTGGCATTTAGCGAAATGGTTAAGTATACATACTCAAGAACTTATAAGAGTGATACAATTATTATAAGAAAACTTGGCAAAAATTACATGAACCAGCTGGCAAATGTTAAATATCTACCTGAAGCAAAATGTGCAATAGAGGCCCTTGATGAAAATCTGCTTGAGGGAGTAAGAAAAATTGTTATAAAAAAAGGACAGGATTTATATCTTACGACGCATTATCATGTAATAAAGCTTTTTGAAGATAATCTTGGCGATGAAATCATGATAAAATATAATCCTGATGATTTTTATTATAAGAGTTTGAAGGGTGACAAAAAAGCCCTTATCAAGAAATGCAGCCAGTGTACGAAATGCAAGGACAGACAGACATGTAAGCTGCACAAGGAACAGACTGTTAAAATGTACAATTTGAAAATCATAAGACGAATAAAAACAGAGGCCGCAGATTAATGCAGCCTCTTCTTTTTAGTCTTCTATTGTTGGAATAAACAGATTTAACTGAGCTTCTTCATCAAGAGTTTCGTCTACAGAAGCCTTGATATTATAATAGTAGTCAAAATCCTTAATCTCATCATCAGACAATGGAAAGAATGTTATCTTATATATTTTACGTGTTGGTAAATATACGTAATCTTTTACCATAACATTGTGTTGTTTGAAATCATCCAAAGCTTCCATTATATCTTCATGATAGCTACGTTTCTTATTCAGCTCTCCAAAGTTACACCAGTACAAAAGATAATTATATTCAAGGGCAATAATATATTCGTCAGGGTTCTCTCCTCTTTCACTGAAACGCTTGTAAGCATTGTGTCTCTGTTCCATAAAAGACGAATACAGGATTTTCGCAGCATCGTTTGTAAGTTCACTTAAAGGTTTTGATGACATTTTTCTAATACGCAGATTATGGAACTTGTCCATGTAAAATGGATCAAATGCATATGTAATAATACGTGTTGATTTATCATATCTGAAACTTGATATTATATGCATTCCTTCAGTAACGGATTTTTTGTCGATTCCTTTTATGCCAATTTCATACATTCTCGCAATGCGTGCAGCAACAGAGTCATAATCCGAAGTTCCAAATTTCTTTCTTTTTGGCTTGATGTATTTTAAAACATCAATTATTTTAATGCTGTATACGTTCATTGACGGTGATTTATTATCCCATCTGCTTAAAAGATACGACAATATCATATTATCAGTCTGGTCAAGTATCTGGAATTCTCCAGCTTCATTAATTGCTTTGTCAGGAAGTGTTACAACCAGCTTTTTATTGTGGTCTTCTGACTTGTATATAATCAGTTCCTTTGGATTCCCTTCAAGATTAAGATTGCTGACAGAAATTCTTCCCGGCTGGGCTGCGAAAAGAGGCTGATTTTTAAAATCTTCCATGACAGCATAAGTTGCCCTGTTTAAGTCAAAATCATAAAGCTGTTTGATTATGTAGCAGATGTCTATTATAAGGTCGCTCTTATAATTGCCGATTATTGTAGACGATGTCAATTTTTCCTCACCCGGATAATCAATCATTAAAGTATCAGAATTATCTGCCCATGTCTTAATCTCGAGAAACTTCTCCTGCTCCTTGTCCTGAATGGACTTTCCTTCAAAAATTAAGTCCCTTTTGTCCTCCGGCGTCATATTATATTGTATTAAGGTAGCTCTTAAGAAATACTTGTCGCTGTCACTTAAATACTCTTTTGTATCTATCATGTCAGAACATTTCTTTAAATAACGCGTTTTCTTCTGGAGCCTTAGTTTCATTTTTCTTGCATACACAAGCTTAAGCTCTTCTTTTTCAGCGGAACCACTCAATTCACTCTGAACGAGATTCTGGACAATTTCATGCAGACTCTGGGAAAAGAACTTAGATTGTCCTTCATGTTCAGAATAATACTGTATGAGCGCAGGATTTATATTTTTCAATAATTCTTCAATAAACACATGGGAAAAAGTAATCATAGCAGTCTCCTTTACTGCTTTCTATTGTAGCATATTTGTGGAAAGTTTAATAGCCAAATAATGAGTACGTTTTAGTCCAAAATCGACAAATTGAAGCATATTTTTACGTGTTTTGCTATTTATGAAGCAGATTTAGTCCAAAATCGACAGGATGAATACGTTTTTTACGTGTTTCATATTAAATGAGTATAGTTTTTACGTGATTTGTTAACATGAATATGTTTTTTACGTGATTTAATCTATATGAAACTGTTTTTGGCACAAATCGTAGCAATGAAGATGATTTTTACGTGATTTCTATTAATTGAATACAGTTTTGACGTGAATTGGAATTTATGAGTATAACTTTTACGTGATTTATTGAAATGAGTACTATTTTTACGTGTTTTATCAGCATGAGTATGGTTTTTACGTGTTTTATAGAAATAAGGACAGTATTTACGTGATTTGTCAGCATGAAGATGATTTTTACGTGATTTATTGATATAAACATAGTTTTTACGTGATTTGTTAAAAATGAGTATGATTTATTCCAAAATCCGACAATATGAAGCACATACAGTCAAAAAATAATACGGATGATGCAGTATTTTTCCAAAATCATTATTTTTGAAGCTGATTTCGTCCAAAATGGCATATTTTGAAGCAGAAAATGGAGGGAAATGACATATATGAAACTGATTTTATCCTGTATTTTTCAGATGAAGCAGAAAATGGACAAAAAAGAATTTGTGCTACGCGTTTAGTCGTAACCTACTATTTTTGAAGCTGATTTTGTCCAAAATGGCATAACATGAAGCTGTTTTATTCCCAAAATATCAAAATGAGTACATTTTAGGCTAATTTACAATTTCTGTATCTTTGGCTATTATTAATTCTGTGAAAATATCAAAGAAAGGAGGAGAAAGCAAATGTCCATTAATCCGGAAGAAAGAATTAAAAGTCTTACCGTAGAATATCTTTATGCGAAAATGGCGCAGATTAATATAGCAGAACTTATGGCTGCTGTTAAAGTAGCTCCAAGCTATAAAGAAATGGTTGAAAGCCAGACAAGTCCTGACATTCTTGTGCCTAATTACATAAACGAACGTGATTATTTCGGGAAAAGACCATATCTCAATAAAAACGCGATACTTTTGTACATTTACCTACATTTTATCAATCCTGATGCTTCAGGCAGAGTTAAACTTGCTATAAAGCCTGCTTCAGATTTTCTGTCACTGCCTGCAAAGACAATAAGACTTAACTTAAGGAACCTGCTGAGGCATGGATACATACAGTATATTAAGGATGAGGCCGGAGTATACGTTATATGCATTAACGGTTATTTTGAAAAAGGAAAGACTGCATCTGATGGATTTAAAGGATATTTTAATGTAACACTTGATGCCTTTAAGGAATTAATCAAAGTATCATCCATTAACGAACTACGCATCCAGCTCAGGGGACTCATGCAGTGCTGCCCGGGTATTAATAACGGAAGACTTGAACATATCAGTTTTTCAGATATGAAGCGTTTCTTCCCATCTTATGTACATATAAAAGATATTAAGAATCTTTTGGTAACAGACCTTACCCTTAATATGTTTAATATTAAATTCACGGCAGATGAGAAATTCTGTATGATTAAAGCTAAAGACAATTATGATCCGGTTAAGGTAAAGAATGGCATTGTTACAGACTGTGAACAGAAAGTTAAAAAACTGGTCAAAAAGATGCTGTCGCAGAAAAAACATGCTGCTACTGCTCTCCTCTTTTCAGATAAGAATATAAACGACATATCAAAAATTTCATTAAGACTGCCTGTAAATGATATTCTCTGCGGCATTGAAAGTTTGTTTGAAAACTATTCAGGTGCAAGAGTGTCAAACATTGGTGGTCTTGTTCGCGTGCTTTCACAGGAGCATTATGATAACAGAATCATAACGTCATCCCAATGATTTATTCTTAATTTAATATAAAGCAAATGTACCTGCCAGTAAGACAGGCTTATTTTGATGCCGTAAAACAGAGTTTTTGTGTTTTATGATGCCTATATACGCCTATTTTCACCTTTTATGTTATCAGCATATTATTCACACTGGCACACTTTTAGTTAATATAAGCTTTTAATAATGCTTTATATTCTTGATTAGTTATTTACTGCCGGATTGATTTATTTACAGACAAACTTATGCCCAGTTCATACAAAAGCATCACTGCCGAATGTACCACAAAGCCAGTATTTTCAAGGGATTAGGGAATTATGATTTCTCTATTATGAAATTTGATTAATATGATATATATGAAAGTATATGATTTATGATATGTATTTATATATAGAAATATACATAAAAAAAAGAGAGCAGTTAAACTGCTCTCTTCTTACTTATGAATTATTAACCGAAAGATCTTCGAGAATTGTGTTCATAAAGTCATTTGCTGACTTGTATCCAAGCGTTGTGTAAGCACGCTCAAGATTTGAAGCGGCTTTGTCGGAAAGAAGAAAATTCTTATGAATAGTTCTCTTCCCGTTCTTTGCTGCACTGGCGAAAATAGAAAGGACTGCATCCTGTTTAGCATCAACAGGTTCCGGTTCAACAGCTACTGCTTCAGGTTGAACTGTGTCATCCTTAACCTCTTTAATATCTTCAACTGCATTATCATCTTCATCAGCTTTTGCGATAACAGCATCAACCAATGTTTCCTGAGACGATACTGCCTGCTTTGCTGCTTCTTTTGCTTTCTCGTTTTCTGCGCTTTTTGCCCTCAACGCATTTACTCTTGCCATATTACATGTCCTCTCTTTCTAATACTTTCTGTGCGATGTCGTAAAAACTTCTTGATATTGGTGACGATTTGCCAAGATTGTATACCGATGTATGCAGTGTCTTAACCTCAGACATCTTAATCATCTCTTTAATGTATGCCACGAATGGCTTAATCTCATCTTTTCTGTTAGCTGCATGAGCTTCAAGCTTTTCCATTGCAATATCATACATTACTGATCTCTTGTAGCTGTTAAGGATGTAGCCGATTACCTGTGCGTGACTCTCATGATTACGTCCGTTAACAAGCTTTGCAATATCATCCTCAGTCTCTTCAATCATATCCATTGAACTGTCGTCCGATAATGTCGGAATTATGATGTAATCAGCTGCAACATAAGTCATGTTAAGAAGAACTGATCTTGAAGGTGCATTGTCAATAAAGATATAGTCATAATGATAATCATTAACCATGATGTCAACTAAATCCGCCATAAGGTAAATGTCATCTCTCTTACAGAAATCAATCGCAGCGAGTGATAATGATTTTGAACCTACCATGATGTCAAATAACTCATTATGCTGAACTGCTTCATCCGGCGTGCATATTCCTTTAAGAACCTCATAAATGGTTTTACCTGTTGTCAGGTCAGCACCAACATTCTTTGATAATGAACAGTTCTCATCAAGATCAACTACAAGAACCTTTTTACCTGAAATATCTTTGATAGCAGATGCAAGCTCTACTGTACAGCTGCTTTTTCCAACTCCGCCCTTTGCGGAACTTAAACTAATTACTTTAGCCATAACAATATATCTCCTTTATCATTCATTTTGTCATGGTACCCGGTCACGGGCACATATTGTTTCTTACACATACATAATATTCACTTTTTTAAATTTGTCCAAAAATATACATATAAAAATAAATATATTTTGATACATAAAGATGTATAGGTTTATAGTTATCTTTATACACATGATTATAACATAAACATAATCATAAAGACAAGTATATTTATAAGTATAAACATGTATATAAATATAAATATAATTATAAACATGTATATAAATATAAATATAATCATAATTATAAATATAATCATAATTATAAATATAAACATGTATATAAATATAATATAAATATAAGTATAAACATAGTTATAATTATGTATATAAACGTGGTTATAAATATAATATAAAAACATACATAAACATAATTATAAACATAATTATAAACATAAACATGAACATGTATATAAATATGTATATAGTTATGAATATAAATATATGTATAAACGTGGTTATAAATATATTATAAAAATAATATAAAAACATACATAAACATAATTATAAACATGAACATGTATATAAATATGTATATAGTTATGAATATAAATATATGTATAAACGTGGTTATAAATATATTATAAAAATAATATAAAAACATACATAAACATAATTATAAACATGAACATGTATATAAATATGTATATAGTTATGAATATAAATATATGTA
>ENA-OPDE01000036-OPDE01000036.1-human-gut-metagenome-genome-assembly--contig:-NODE-36-length-89711-cov-4.021828_pt1 | contig 89711 bp, 109 predicted proteins | sample MGYA00241261_ERZ501502 | MGnify/ENA primary metagenome ERZ501502 (study PRJEB25962, sample SAMEA2042450) | human gut metagenome | biome: human gut; feature: human-associated habitat; material: faeces... | reverse complement strand
TCTAAGTCTATACGAATTACTTGATAACCGAGTGAGTTAAGTGCTTTATCTCTTTCTAAATCTAATTCTAGTACATGCATTTTCCCGTCTAACTCCAGAATTATAGAATCATCTAATAAGAAATCTACATGTATATTAAGATCCTTAAAAAAGAATTGAGGTATCACTTTATACCTCATTTTTATAAGCTCTTTATAAAACCTGTACTCTATTATGTTAGTTGGTAAATTATAATCTTCTTCCCTATAATACTTCTTAAGTTTTCTAATAATAATCCTTAGATCATACTGTAGGTAATGTAATTTTCTTACTACTTCCATGATTCTCTTAGGGTCTCCACTCAAGAAATCTTTCTCTAATTCCTGTATACATAAGAATTTTGATAAGAGAAAGATTTCTTTCTTAGTTAAGTGATTAGAACAAAAATCATCTATCAACCTATTTTTATTGGGAAGCCTGAAATTATAATATTGCTGTATACTAGAAAGTTCATAAGAAGTTAGATTTAATTTCTCTTTCACTTCCCTTTTAGTAAGAGAACCTTGTATGGTTTTTTCTAACAACTCTAAAGGAATTACCTTAGAAGGTCTATACCAATTAATCCTATTAGAATTATTCTCTCCCTTTTGTCTTTCAGCAATTTTCTCCCTGTGAGACTTATCTATCTCTTCTTTAGAAAACCATTTGTATAGGGATCCTCTTACTATCCTATGGCCAAGTCCAAAATGATATTGGAAATCTTTTATCTTCCACTTCTGATCAAAGAAATAATGCTGCAAGTCGTGTTTCTTTATATACCTCTTACCATCTTCTACTATAAGTTCTAGTTTCCTACTCGGACCTTTTAGAGACCTTATTTCTTTAGGTCGATTATTCTTGTTCTTCGACATATCTTAATAATTTAATTTTATTAGATATAGTTTTTCGGGAACTGTTGTAGATTGACCTTAAACTTTTAGTCCCTTGATTAGTTATAAATTTATGATCTAATGTACATCTAATAGAAGTTCCATCTTCTAAAGTAACTTCATACATCTCTTGTTCCCCCTTGTAAATAAAATCTACTAAAGGTTTCCAACCTTCTTGAGTCATTACTTTTATATCATCCTCATCAGAGAAATATTCTAACTCCCTAATAGGTATCTCACCATAATTTGTTAGAACTAAAGAATCTCCACTTATACAAGACAATCTTCCACTTGTTGTCCCATGAATAAGAAATCTTCCATGTAACCTATCATCATCTTGAACTTTTTCATTCCAACCCTCTATATAGGTTTTATACATCTTCTCTAAACCCCGTAATTCAAGAAGCCTATCAAGGAAAATTGCCTTAGGTGAATCTGGTTTTTTAACGGTTAACCTTAGATTAGTAAGAGTCTCTTCATCTGTACTTGGTTTACCGGATTCATTATTCTTAATTACCTCAAAATGAAAACCCTCTTCTGAATACATCAATGCAGGTAAATCAACGGGACTACCCAAATTAAGGGGTCTTATAAGTTCTTGTTCCTTTTTAGTTGTGAATATACCAGCCTTGATATTTGAGATTTTCTGTTCCCTTGATGCAATCTTTCGTTTGTCTTTTGGATCATTATAATCTAGCTCCTCAAGTTCTGATTCGATAGATTGAATATACTTATCAATCTTTTCTTGGTTGTACTTCTTTTCGAATTTCTTTACTCTTGGCAAATCATATATAGCTTGTCTAGCAGCATCTATTTTTGGTTTATATGTTTCCAGTAGTTGATTATTGAACTCTCTATCTAGATATAAACCATTCTTCTCTACTGAAGTGAGTACCCTTGATGCAGACATAATTAAATTCCTGAAGGTACTGTACAAACCAAGGTCAATCAGCTTCTTTTCAAAGAATATCATTAACCTAAGAGTATAATCCGTATCTTGACATCCATAATGGCAAAGTGGGTCTAACTCTTTTTTATCCCAAGGTATTTTATCGAAAGCATCTTGCTTCTCATAATTACCATACTCTGGTAAATACCTTCTTACCATTGATTTTAAATCATTAGGTTTTTCCTCGTTTAGTAGATATTTTGCAAGCATTCCATCAAGGCAAGTACCTCTATAATAAATGTGATACTTTTGATTAATCTGGTCATCAAACTTCCAGTTCCATGCAACCTTGGTTATTTCGTAATTCTCGATTACCTCTTCTCCAAATTTCCTTAGCATCTTCTTCCAATTCCACCCCGGTGAAGTATATTCTTGGGTTTGGAAATGGTCTAATGGAATAGAAGCACCAAATCCGGGCATCCAAGATACTGAGAGTATAGTTGGTTTGAAACCCCTATTATATATGGGTTCTGCATTTGTTTCGTAGTCACAGCAAGCATAACCAGTAGCTTTACAACAGGCAATGAGTTTCTTTAACTCCCTTTTGTTTCTTATTATGTGATATCTTGTTTCCATTATCTAATTCCTTTCAATACCTGATGAATAAAGTACCTAGAATATCCATACTTAAGAGATATTTTCTTTATACTAAGACCCTTTTCTTTATGGTCTATCATTATTAGATTCCTTTCTTTATCAGAAAAAGTATGTATATAATTAGAACCCCTAAAACCTAACTCATAGTTATGTTTCAAATTTTCTGACCTTGGAACCGCTCTTAGATTAGATACTCGATTATCAGTTTTTATACCATTTATATGGTCAATATCATACCCATTTGGTATATTACCAATCCAAGCTTCATATACTAACTTATGTATATAAAACCTCTTTCTAAACAAAGTACATTGTAAATACCCATTAGAAGTTAATGATACCAACCTCTTTCTCCAAGTATTAGAAATCACAGTAATAGTACCTTTCCTACCATGGCCTTTCCCTTTAACTCCTACCCTTTTAAGAGAAGTAAAAAGGGTACCCCTTTTAGATATATAATATCCAGGGTACCCTTTTATATTTGAATACTTAGTATTCATCTTTCAAATCCTCTAAATTACAAGATAAGAAATGCCAATCTTTTTTGTATATATGCAATGAATCTATGGTATGATATAGATAACCAGGCTTTACACCTACTTCTTGAGCTACGTATTCCATTAATCTCCAAGCTAAATAAATATCATTACCGAAATGTTGGGCAAAGTCCGAACTTCTTTGGTGATAGCAAATATGTAATACCTTCTCTCCTTTGCCATTCTGACGGATAAGGAAATCATAATACATAGAGCAGGGTATACGTTTATTACCATGGTAATAAAGAGTATCATCTTCACCATTACCATTAAATATAGGTAATACCGCTTTACGAGTATCAGAATCTGATCTTAGTAATTGTATGGTATAGGGAAGAATTGCCATCCTTTCGTTATAGGTATAATCAAATTTACCATCTACCAAAAACTGTTCCCATAAGTCTTTTCTTAATTCCCAAGCTTTGCCCGGGTTAATTACCTCAGAAGTATTAATCCTTTCTTGGAACTCAGCATCTGCCCATTCCCTAGACCTTGAATAGAAGAATAACCACATTGGATCTTGCAAAGAAGTTAAGCAATATTGTTGGCAAATGATCTCTTTAGTTACAAAATCTTCATTACCTTCAATATTCTTATTCTGGTAAGTCTTTGGTTTTACAGTTTGACCATAACTGTTGAGTTCTCTACCCATTTCAGACATTAACTCATAACTACTGCTATAAATTCTCATTTCTTCTGTTTTAAAAGTTTCTTCTTATATGCTTTACGTTGAGAATAAGAGATTACATTCTCGGGATATTCGATATCTTCATATTCAAGAAGTAATTCCTTTGCTTTCATAGATTTATATGTTTCCTTATATAAATCTGGTCGAAGCACTTTAAAACTTCTAAAGAATACCTTAAAACTAGAGAAATCTTTCTCTTTACCGTTTTGAAATTTATCAAATACCTCATTCAACCTCTTTATCCAAGAATTTTCCTTATCAGTTCCCTTTAATACCTTCTTCAAAGGTTTATGAGTATGATACATCAGAAGTGTTTCTACATTCCCATACATTTGAGTGGCAAATAAATTGATTTGTACTGATTGTTCTGGTCCGTACACATATTCCGCCATTCGTTGTATTAGTAAGAAGTCGAAGATTAACCTTTTTGTTATCTCGGATGCCCTGATTACCATTGTAATAACAGGTATGTCTTCCCCAAATCGTTTGGAGAATGTAGCAGCAATTAAACATTGTTTACCGTTATCATGATGATTATTAAACATATAAGTAACGTTGTAATTCTGATTATACTTGGTTTTTAGTACTCTCAGCTTACTACGCAATAAATCAAGCTTATTGAAATCAATGTAATTGTTCAGTAAGCTTGTCCACTTAGTCTCTTTATAATTGAAACATCTACCATAATCAAAGTCTGGGTCTACCCAAGCTTTACGTATTTTTATAAATACGTTATATACCACAGCTACTCCACTGTTTGCGGTAGCACCTTTTGCAAATAAAGATGATTCTAGTCTTAGAAATCCTTCATTTAACTTTTCCCATGCTTCTTGTGAAGTAGCAAATTCTAATGAATGGATTTGCTCTTCTGTATTAAGCTCTAAGCCATTTAATTGTTTATTCCAACCTGACACAAATACCTCCTTTCATTAATATTGTGTAGTGATTCTCCATTCATTCAACCGTTCTTTCTTGAAATACAGCTCGTATATACCCAATGGAGTAAATCCCATTATTGATAGGAATCCCATATAATAATAGAATGCCTCTACCAGCCTATCCTGGAATTCTAGTTCTTTAGTTATTACTGGTGACTGTTTCCATGTACGATTCTTAAGAGTATTTCTAGCAAGATTCAAAACATACACTATCTGAAACAAAATATTTTTCTCATCGGTATGCAAATTTGGGCTCATTTCCTTGAATCCCTTTATATACTCGGAAGTTTTATCCTCAATTGTTTCGGATATTAGCTTGAAATTTTTGAATATACTACTAATGGCATCTATCTCTAAAATCATATGAATGCCGAATGCCATTACATCTTCTAAGTTTTCTACTGCCTTTTGCCCTTTAGTCAGTTCTTTGTTTGCCCAACTATAGATATCCTCTGGCAATATATTAGCATATATCAGAGCTGATAAGAAGAATCCTATTGCATCTGCTTGTTCTTCATTAGCATTCTGTAGATTGTTGATTATCTGAATCTCTTCTATGTCGGTATATAAATTGGTATTCCATCCCTTGTTTTCTAGAATATCATTTATATTAGAAGTAGATTCATAACCCTCCATTAACTCCTCTACTACTTGAGATATAAGGGTTTTCATAAGAGATTGATTTTTAGTACTGTTAATATCCATGGGATATTCTGGTAACCTTTCTAAGGGTTTATAACAGTCTAATTGACGATAGCCAATCTCATACATATTCTCAAGTTCAAGCCCCTGTTTGATTTCAGGAGCTTTTTCTTTCAGATTAGAAATATCCATGGTAATTATTCTTTTTCTGGTACTGTATGATAAGAAAATAAATGTAATACTTGAACCAATACGCTTCCAGCTTCGATTCCAATGATTTCAGAAGTTGGGTTGAATACACTTACCACTACTTCATCTCCTGGAACTTGACCAAGTACTTCTATACCGTATACTAGACCACTGTTGATAGAATTAGTTTCTTCATTTGCAGCTTTCAGTACAGACTTAACTGGAGTGAATTCTTCAATATGAATACCGGTTGGGATTAATAACCTGGTATTCTGACCAAGAACGATAGTTTTAATATGACCCTCACTGTTTCTATCTAAGTCGAAAGATACTTTACCGAATCCCTGAGGATTAAAGATTCTATTCAACCAGTTCCATTTCTGTTTGATTACTCCGTTATTGTATTCCATGAGAATATCAATCGTAAGGTCTTCAGGAAGATACAAATAGAATCCCTGATCTGCTTTCTTGGGATATTTTACCTTTCTTGATACTGTATACTTTATATGAGAATTCTCTATCAGTTGAAGTCTCCTTTCGTGATCTTCTACTTTAACTTCTAGAGTTTTAATCCGTTCCTCATGATTATTTAGTTTAGATTCTGCAGTATCTAATCTAGTATCAAGATTATGTATCTCGGTAGTATGTCCGTTCACTACCATGTTTAAAGTTGAATATCGATTCTCTAATACCGATATTCTATTCGCTAGTTCATCTAAAGTTGCCATATATTATGATTATTAATTGGTTGATCCGAATCCGTTATTACCTCTTGTTCCCCAATACTGAGCATCATTGTAGAATTCTTCATTAGTTACTTCTTCTGGTTCTGTAAGATAAATGGGTACATGAATAAACTGTACTAACTTGGTTCCAGCTTCTATTACTTGAATCTCATGAGAAGTATTATATACACCTATATGAATTTCTCCGGTATATGGAGAATCTACTATCTCAGCAGTATATATAAGTCCCTGCTTAGTTGATATACCAGATTTGTTTGCTGCCATCAGCATAGAATCTCTTGGTTCTAATAAACCTTTGATACCTGATGGTATCAGTATCCGGGTGAATGGGAAGATGTAAATGAATTGTACTTGGTTATTTGGATTATATCCAAGGCTTACTTTACCTGGTTCTGGTGTTTCAGAATGGAACATTAATTTGGGATTAGCTTTTACTAAATCCTGTAGAGTTAAGTCTTCAGGGATATAGAAATCTAAACCTGCATCTCCTTCGTTTCCTCTTGATGGAGATTTTACGTCTCTTACTTTGATAAATCTAAATCTGTTCATATTATATTACACTGTTTTAAAAGTTGGCCATAAGTTAATGTTGAGGGATTTCCCTTGTGAATACCAAGAGAGTTCATCATCCTCCTTACATCTCTGCTTCCATTGCCGCATACATTAGCAAGTATATCCTCTTGTTTCACATAGTAATTTGGGTTGTTAAGGTATACCTTGAACATAGCCCATATCATCTCTATTGGTTTCATCATTTAATACATTCTTTATAAAGTTCTCTAATACGTTTTCTTGGTACTTCGAATTTCTCAACGGTTTTGGTAATAACTTCTTTTCTTTCTTTCCCTTTCCGAATCAAGCCTCGGATGTATTTCTTGATTCCAACCGTGTCTTCTAATACATCCAAATCCTTGTATTGATTCTTCTGTTCTAGCTCTTTCCTTGTGATATTCATATTCTGTGACATCTTGAATGCACATAATTCTGAGTCTCCGCATAGTTTACATTCTTTAGTTGATAAGTCATAACCAATACCAAAACAAGGGTCTGAATTAGAACCCAGTTCTGCAATATTAATAGGTTCTAAGGGATCCTGATTCTTGATATCAGGTAAAGTTTGTTTCTTCTTTGCCATAATTCCCAATTTAAAATTCTTTATGATAATATCTTATGATTTGAACATCCATCATCTCATCTTGATACAGAGTAATATATGAATGTCCTATACCATTTATAAATAGTTCCCTGATAGACAGAAGAATGGGTGGTACTTCTATTTCAGAAGTATATATCTGAACTTTGATTACTAACCCAGATTGAAAATGAATCATAAAATAATATCGAACTTCATCAGGCTTATCCCTGGATTTTTTGATAGGAGTTATATATTCTATTCCTATGCCATTGAATATATGTTCTGGAGGTATTACAGAACAATTGAATAATGATTTGATTTTTTGTAGAATCTTCATTGTTTATGATTATTAATGGTTAATGCCTCTTAACGTAACATGTAATATACCTTTCCTCCTACGGAGAAAAAGTATATACTCATAGTCAGAAATTATTATCCTTGAAAAGGCTTATGTCTAGGGTACTTATCCCAGAGCTTACTTAACCGGATAACTTTAAGTCCTTGATCTTGATAATACTTTCTTCTATGATTCCCATGCCTACTTAAATAATTCCCAGGATAATGTAAATCATCTAGGTAAACTTTGGATTTGGATTCATCCTTTCTTACCAATCGTCCTAAGAACTGAATTGATTTTTCTTGAGAATCCATACTGGCAGTATTCAACAGATATCTGAGCTTAGGAAAGTTTTTACCTCGAGCAATAATTGTAGTTGATACAAGGATATCTATTTTACCCTCCCTAAAATCCTTCATTATCTGTTGTCTTAATTTAGTAGGAGTATTAACATGCACATAAGCAATATTATGGGTATTATCTAGTCTTTCTTTAAAGAATTTATATAGATTTTCACAATGTGCAATATGCTTACATACTACGAGAGCAGGATATCTACCTTGATTAAGATTCCATTTCAACCTATCTAAGGCCATATTCCAGGCAATCTTATTATGGGTAATGGAATCATCATATATTTCATTATAGGACATACAATCTGATTCCCAATTACCAAACCAAGGTTTACCTTCTACTGTTTTTACAATTGTCTTTGTTGAATATCCTTTCTTAATCGAGTCCTTAAGTTTAAACTCTGCTATTACATCGCCAAAGAAACAACGCAAATTCATATTCTTAACTTTATCCTTGGCAAGCTTACTCATATAAATGGTACCAGATAATCCGATTCTAACCCGGGTATTAAATAACCTAGTGATCACATTCTGATATTGCTTACTGCCCCCTTGGTCAGCTTCATCAATTAATACCATATCAATCTTAGCAAGTTCATTCTGATAATATTTCATATTCCGAGAAATAGATTGAACCATACCAATGGTAAAATTACTCCAGTTTAAAACTTTACCCTGAACAAAGGTAATGTCTTCTCCCGGTAGATATTGCTTAAATTCATCTCTAGCTTGATTTAACCAGTCTGAGTCATTAGTTATAAGCAAAGTCTTTAATTGCTTCTTATATGATAAATATAAGGCAGACATAATCAGAGTTTTACCTGCATTTACTGTATAATCTAATACTCCAATTTGAAAGGCTATATCTCCTATCTTATTATTAATAACAGATTTAACAGCTTTCTCTTGTTCGGGTCTTAATTTATACTTACCTATCTGAGTTACAACTTTACTGACTTTAGGTAAAGGTTGTCTCATATCTACTATGATAGGCTTAATTCCAAGTTCAATACATCTTTTATATACTGAAGGAAGTAAGCCTATCTTAAATTGACCAGTCTTGGTTATATACTTTATTTTGCCATCCCAGTTTTGCATACCCCGTTGCCTAGTACGGAGGTAAAAGGCATTGGGGTGTCTGATAGCAAATTCGTTATATAACTTAATTGCATATTTTAGAGGTATATCTAATTCTGCAACGTTACAATTACGAATTATGATTTTCATATGATTACTGTTACTGATTTACATTTCTTAGGTTCGTCATCGGAATCCTCGTATTCTTTCAGAGCTTTCTTTAAAAGAGAAATGTGATATTCTTCATCAGCAATGAATTTCTGGATAAGATAGGTAACTGGAATATAATCACTTCTCTTTATATATTCTTCTTTTTTATTCAGAGAATCGAATACTTTATAATATTCTTCTAGAGTTTCTTTTTCTGCTTGTAATGATAATCTTAGAGCAGATTCTGCTGAGGTACCAAGATCTATTAGGGGATGTACAGTTAACTGGTTATTCCCTGGTATATCGGTATCCATTACATCGGAAGCCTTTAATAAGAAGTCTCCCAGTTTATCATAATGTACCATTTCTACTAATCCGATACCCAGCATCAATTTCCCTATTTCTCCAAATCTAGCCTGATGCTGAGTATACATAAGGATTGAGGTTAATTCTGAATACCGAGTATTTTTATATAAATCATACAAGGGCAAGATTATTTCCTTAGGCCATTTCTGAACTATAGAAATATCGGGGTATTCTACTTTGCTATCGGAATAATCCAAAGCATTTACAGTGGCTTCTGCCATCTCCTCTAAACGATTTTTAAAAGCTTTCATAATTTATTAATTTTTGACCAGAGGCTTCCCTCTACTTTAGGTTCCTCTGATTGTGAATGATTCTTATGTTTAAATAGGTATTTATTATACCTTTCGATAGCCTTGTCATTATACATCTGACTGGGTTCGGGTAAACCATTACACCAAGCAAGAGATTCGAATTGAGCATCGATAAATTGGGTGGGATCCCATCCTTTCTCAGATAAGAATTTATCTAGCCTTACAAAGTGTATATACTTATCTGGTTGATTAACAAATGATTCGTATATACCAGTAACATCTGCTACCCTTTTTATGAAGTAATCATGGATAGCTTTAGCATTACCAGAATCATCTTCCATTTCCAATGTAGCAGAATATAAATCTGAAATCTTTTCTGACATAGAAGATAATCTGTTTAGGAGGTTATTATAATTACCGTCCATCTTCTTGATACCTAGTTCGATATATTTAATAAAACCTTCCCGGGTATCCAATTGAAAATCTTCACAGAATTGATTACAGAGCTCAGCTATCTTTTTACATACCGCCCAATTTCTTGGTTCTGTTTCTCTTATTTTTCTAACTCCTCTATGCTTTAGTTTTATACGAGTTGCATATATAATATCAGCAACTAAAGCAGCATCTCCCTTAGATGCTAGTAAAATGTTAGAAACTTTCTTAGTTGTCTTATTGTTTGTAACAACTACAACTCTAGTATTTATTGCTTCCTTACGGGCAATAACAAAGAAAGCATCAACCGGAAAATTATATACCTCTAACTGAGATAGGATTTTTTCGAATTGATTCTTAGTTATATGAATAGATGGGTCTCTCATTTCTTCTTTCTATTACAATATCTTATATAATACGTTATTGTAGTTACTGCATAAAATATTGCCCATAGAGTTATGTATACTGCCCCCTTTAGTGTACTATTATCTAAAACTAAAAGATAACAGCCTAAAAAGAAGATACCAATATACCTCACTATAACTAAGGCAATAGACATATTTATACACCATTCAAGAATAAACTGTTTCATATCTTTTCTTATTTTGTTATTTTTAAGTTATATAATATAATAGGAAATCCTTATTTCAATAGGCTATGGTTTTTAAGTATTCTCCTAATTGAGGTAGAAGACTTTAACCTTAGCCTTAGTTGTATACCCTTTATATTAAGACCTTTGTAATATAAACGTAATACTCTACATTCTTTTCTTAGCGATAATTTATTATAGGGCGGCTTATTGTAATTTGGATGATTAGGTCCACTTGGGTGTTCTAAGAAATGGAAGGAATTATTCTTTATAGAATCCTTAACATTGTCTTTTTGTGTACCCCAAGCTAAATTTGCTAATCTATTATCTAAGGGGTTATCATTTAGATGTCTAACTATAGGGTAATTATTAGGATTAGGTATATAAGCCATAGCTACTAACCTATGTAAATACCCATAAACATATTTGCCTTCGTCGTTCAAAAGTGATTGAGTATACTTCTTCCTCTTCTTACTCTCTAAAAGTCTGAAGGGTTTCTTTACCCAACCCTTGTTTAAAGTTTTAAAATACAGTATACCTTCTTTGGTAATGTAATATCGGGATAAACCCCATCTTGATAGATTACTTTTCATTCCGTAACTTAATTAAATCTTGATAACTCTGATATCTAGTTTTATAAACCATTTTTAGTACTGCTTTCTTACCTAAGTCATTTACATCTCTGTTGTCTTTAAATAATACCACCTTAACTTTTTTATAAGCTACTAACTTAAGAGCTAAATTAATAGCATAATCCCTCGCATCAAAATCTAATAAAATAATATATCTCTCGCATTGGGATTTAAGTAATTCATTGACTTGGTACTGGCTAATAGCTTTGCCCATGGTGGCAATAGCCCTGTCTCCCATAGTAAGTGCATTGATTGCTCCTTCACAGATAAATACCGAGCTATACATCTCCAACGCATCATAATTAAATATGATAAATTCTTTGCCAACTCCTGTGATATCTTTGTTAGGGTTGTTATACCGAGGACCTTGCCCGATAACATTTCTCGCGTTATAATATCTAAGTTGTCCTCTGTAATAAAAGGGTATAATGAGGTACCCAAAGTAAGCCCCCTTCGTCGCATAGCCAACTCCATGCTTAGACAACTCAGAGATGACAAAGCCACGGCTCTTGACATATCCTCTAATGCTTTTTGCAACTTGTGACTGGCCAATGTTAAGGATTCTAAATCCTTCGGGTAAATACAAAGGTTTGGCTTCTGCAAGTTCAACCTTTTCTTCGTGAAATTCAAGCTCATCAAATTTTCCACTGTTTAAGAAGTTAATTAATTCATGGTATGTTTCGAATCCTTCTATATCCATAACCAACTGTGAAGGATTCGGATGTTCATTACATCTGAAGCAATTGGTTCTATACATTGATAAGTTAACTCCCATTTTTAATTCTCTGTGACAGTAAGGGCATACTGGGAGTTTCATCCAGCCATGTTTATAATCAAATGCTCCAAGTCTTTTAATAAAGTAAGTCTTAAGTCTAGACTTAAACTGATTTGTTATTTTCATGGTTTCTAATTGCTTTACGAATTACTTTTCGTATTCTCTTTAAATCCTCAACATCTAAGTTACTGATAGAAGTTGTTTGCCAACCATTATGAGATATTTCTAAAGCTAATCCATCAGTCCATCTGTCTTTTACTACTTCTACATTTTTAGTTCTCATTCCTCTTTTTCTTTTTACCACAGATTCTACAATAGGTTCTCGTACAATACTTAGTATAATACTGAGCCCTCTTTCTACCTCCTTTGTGTGAAAATATAGCTCTTCGAGATTTCTGTCGGGTTTCCCACCAATGCTCGGTTACCCAATCATGAATACCGAGTTTGCATTTATATATCTCCAGTTGTCCTTTCCCTTTTCTTGGAATCAGCATCAGGATTACCTTTCTTAAAAGATTCTTCAAGTTTCTTACCATATACTTCATCATAATTCTTTCTTTGTTCTTTAGTAAACTCTGTACATCTTTGCCTTTCTACATCACACCTAAATAATGCTCTACCACTAGGTAAACCATCTCTTTGTACTACTAATTCACAACGAAGTATATCATCTTTTTCTTCTTGTTCAGTAGAGTTAAGACCAACTATTGTATGGGCATTACGAACAATTGCAATAGAACCAGATATATCATTCTCATCATATCTAGTAGTTCTATGTTTCTTACCCTCTCTGGTAATATGATGAGCAGTCCATACAATATCTAAGTCCATCTCTTCTGCTAGGTTCTGAATATCGATATATACATTCGATATACGGTCGAAATCCTCTTTATCTCTGGCAATTGAAGCAAGCTTTCCTGCATAATCCACCATCAGTACTTTAATATTGATACCCTGGTTTCTTAACTTGATTATAAGTTCCCTTATATAATTGCAATCTGTAATCATTGCAGGAACTCTTTCAACTACTAGTTCAACTCCAAATCTTGCAAGTTTACGAAGATGTTTAGCTTCGAGTTTGTCATACTCACCAGAGTATAATTCCTTCTTAGTTTTATTGATAGAGGATTGAATAAATCGGTCCATGATTTGTTCTTTACCATTTTCAGTATCTACATATAAAACTGATTTCTTCATTCTTAAATACCCTCTTGCCAAGTTTACCATGAAGAAAGTTTTCTTAGCTTTGGGTTTATCGAGAATAACATTTACCGAATGTTCTGGGTAACCTCCAGCATTGGTAATATCATTAAGTTGTCTAAATGGACAAGGTATTACAGATGGTTCTGCTTGACGTTTGAATTGTCTTTCTGTAATATCCCTTATCATAAAGATAGGTTCATCATCTTTCTTGGGTTTCGAGTTTTGAAGTATCTTTTCTATTTTCCTTGAATAGGTTTCGTATTGTTCGAAGTTATCCAAATCAAAAGAATCATTCAAGTTCTTCATCTCTACATAGGTAGAGAATTGATATATCTTTTCTCGAATGTATTCGGAATCATTCAAGGGATTTGAATATAGGTCATCGATTATTTTATGGATATTTGGTATATCATCCTTAGTAACCAGGTCAACGTAATTTTTAGATTCAAGCAATTCTTTTATAACTTCTTTAAGGATATTCTTAGAAGGCATCTTGTTTTTCTTTTTGAAGAACTTAAATATGCCCTCGGCAATTAAAGAATGCTCAATCAGAACTAGGTAACTTGGTTTAATCTTTTTGATTATTAGACCTCCCTCTTTATCCTTTAAGAGATACCTTAGGATTTCTAATTGAAAGCTGGTGTCAAATTCAAACTTGGTATTATCTTTTTTCATATTGCAATATAATTAAGTATAATCATATAGATTTCTATAGTCTCGGTTAGAGTTGTACATATAGACTCTCATCCTAGTACTCACTAATCCTCAGCTTCTAGGTGAACTTTATTAATATATTATTTTATATTTGATTTATTATACTTATATTTGCATATCATTTTAAAACATAGACTTATGAAGATAAAGGAAAATGGCAACAACGGATCAGAGATACATAGGTTGAAGCCTATGCAAGAAAATTATGATAAGGAAACTTTTGATAGGATGTATAAAATCTGTAAACCAGTTATCAGACGTCTTACTAAGCAAATTGATAATAGGAGGTTTAATGTTACACCCGATATCATAAGTTCTTATTTCTGGGATAAGATGTTATTTGTCTTTAATAAATATTACGGTACTTGTGAAGAAGAACATTTAAAAGCAAGGATACTAGCTTCTCTCAGTACCTTTAAGAATCATTTATTAAGAACTGCTTATGGAGAGGGAGCAGAATATCATCAGAATCTTTACCAATTAGAAGATTTATTCGATAATGATAAAGAACTAGAAGATGATACAGAAGAAGAGAAAGCTAAAGGAGAAATGCTTGATATGTTATATAAATATATGAAGAAGAACCTATCTCCCGATGCTTATTTGATCTTCGAGATATTGCTTAGTCCTCCTCCCTATATTAAAGAGAGAATCAAGGATGGTTCTCGTATCACTAACATTTTATTAGTAGAGTTTTTTGATATGCCTAGAACTAAATCTTCGGTAAGGTATATCTCAGAACTTAAAGAAGATATAAGATATTGGGAAGAGAAAGCTAAAGAAGACTTACATTACTAACATAAAAAAGGGAACCCAGTGCATAAGGTTCCCTTTCCAGTGTAACTTATTTCCCAATAAGAATTCCACTTGTGTGTTGGACGAAAGCGATTAGCTGTTCTTTAAATATAAAAGCCCTAATAATTTTAAAAGTTTATATAGAATTATAGTTTAATGATATAAGCTAGTACGAAATAAGGAGGTCTATTCTCATGAGGACTACCTCCTCCGGTTACTTGAGTATCTGCTGTATAACCTGAGTCAGGCCTAGTATGATTAGGGAATGGTCGATGATTAGCATTGTCCCCCCATTTTTCTTCTTTAAACGTAATCTTATGACTATGAGGAGGTATTTGGTCTAGAGTAAGAGTTACTAAGGCTTCTCCTCCCATGTTACCAATGGTATTATAATCCTGATTACTTGGATCATACCCTACTACAAATCTACCCAATAGATTAGGTCTACCAGACATACCATCACAGAATGCCCAACCATCTGGGGGAGTAGTACCTGAAAACATAGCGATTAATCCAGTGGGAACTGAAGAAGCCGAGTTTTTAATCATTTCTATAAGCTCATTCTTCAGATTAGTAAGATATTCTTGTAGATTAGTTATACCATTAGTCTGGTCATCTTTACCTCCGAATCCTTCCAGTACATGTTCTACTCTTTGAATAGAATGGGTCATGATCCCATTGTAGGCTGAGTTAAAGGGTAGTGGTTGAGGGAAACAACCTCCATAAGGGATGATTGCATAGTTTTCTGACTCCTTCGTATTAGCATCAGTACCAGAACCATATACTCCAATCAGTACCATGGTATTCTTACTATTTCTGTAGGGTTCACAAGCACCCTCTACCTGAGAATTAAGATAGGTATAATTTAATTTCTCATGTGAAGCAGGATTATTCTTTACTATATCCCAAGAGATTTTGTCTTCTGCTAAGGGATAGTAAGGATTCTGTGATTGTTTATACAGAGTATATAAGCTTTCATAAGATGAAGACCAATATGCTACGAAAGTAATAGGGTTTTCAATTGGTTCTGATACTTCTTGATGAACTGCGAATAAGAAGATATCTGAATTAGCCCCTTGAGCACCTTGGATATTATCTACTACTATCTCTTCATCATCAGAGATGAATATATAACCATCCCTAGAAATACATCCGAAGTTTATCTGAGGTGATTCTCCATCTTCAGAATTCTTTACCATATATCTAGCAGTAATTCTATCTGCTACATCATTCTTGAATACCTTACCATTTTCTGCTTTAGCTTGAACTGATAGCTTATTACCAGATACCTTAACTGAGCCGAATCCACAGAATGGGCCAAGAGCAACAGGGGCAGCAATTGCTTCTGCTGCCTCCTTAGATTTAATCAAACCCTCATATTTAAAGTACGTTTTCATTGTTACTATTGTTTTTAGATTGTTTATAATTCCTAGATTGTTCTGACATATCCTTGAAAGCTTCAGATAAGTTATTGAACTTCAAGGTTACTATAGACCAAAGTATCTTCCAGATACTGTATCTCTTTTCTACTCCGTGTAATGTACATATATGACCATAAATAGAATCCACTTCGAATCCATAACATACTACCAATACGGTTATAGATACTACTAGGGGATCTAACCCATAGGGTTCTCCAATAGCCTTACCAAGAACTGCTCCCATTAATAAGTAACATATATAATCTATTATCTTATTAAAAGTTCTTCTTCCAGCTCTGGATTTTCTAATGGGTAGGCCCTTTAACTTACTAGCATTCATTCCAAACCAGAAGTCGGCAATTATCAATATGAATGCTAATAGGATCATCCATCGAAGGTCATATAACAATTGAAGACACTCTGTAGCAAAAGCTACCGTAAATCCTTTAGATACTATAGATGTAGTGGATGTTTCAGTATACATGTCGTAATATTGATTTATTCCTGAGGTTTCGGGGTTATTCTCCATGCTGTATTTTCGGGTATATCTATTTCGAAAGTTTTACTGCTAATATCATCAGAGTTCCAAACCAATTCATTTGGTTGTACATCAAAAGCTAAAGTAACTTCAAATGTACACCTTACATCGGTTTTGTTAACAGCTTCAAATATATAAGTACCAGGATTAGAAGTTCTAAATTCATAAGGTACTGGATGTGAATCGGCTTGACCCACTAATCTTACATCAGTTATAAAATCCTTATGATTAGAAGAACATACCACAGTGGTATATACTTCTCCTTCTCCTTGCCCACTTAGAGTAGCTCTTTCAGGACTACAACTTATCTTAACTTCAAGATTATAGTCTTTGATTACTAATGTAGCCTTCTTGTCTTTATTACCCTTACCAACAAAGGTATAAGTACCCGCTTTATCTAGAGTAATAACTTCTTCGAATTTATACTCTGCTCCGGTTTCCATAAGTAATACTGAATCATATTCCTCTATTTCGAAAGGCATTACTCGGATAGTAACCGACTTACCTTCAGCAAGTTGATATGATACATTTACCTTCTGGTTATTTGGAGTATTAGCCCAATCCTTTGGAGATATCCAATTAGGATCTGAGGGATTTACTGCTTCGATATAAATATAGGGATCTTCTGGTTTGGTATAACTATATACTGACCAAGTAGTATAAACTGAAGGATCTCCCTTACATACAGCTTTATAACTTCCCGGTTTATTGCATGAATAAGTAGCACTAGCTTTACCATTACCAGATTTATTCAAGGTAATATCGGTTAACTTAGTATTATCACAATAAATACTAACTCCATAATCTATAAGATTATCGGGATCATCAGAGGGAGTTACTGATAAGTAAAGTTCTTGATTTACAGATCCACTTCCCATCTCTAAAGATAAAGTTTGATATTCTTTAGATAAATGATAAGTGAATTTAGAGATACTGGTATATACGGTAAATATTCCTATACCATCAAAGTTCTCTAAATTATCCTTAGTACAAGCAAACTTATAAACTCCAGTACCAAATGTTTGGAAAGTATCCCCAGATTTATACCTAGTATCATCTTTACCAATCAAGTAACATTCCAAACCTTCCTCATCATAATCATCTTCTATAGTTAGTATGGTTTTAGCTAAACTAGTTACATTACTTGATAGCTTGAATTCTTCTGGAGTACATTTAACCTTGTATTTATTAGGTTCTCTAGTAACAACCAGTGAAACTCTTTTTACTGGGTATTCTACAATCTGGAATTCATAAGTACCTGGCTCTTTAAATTTATAAGTTGAACCAGAAGGCTTAACTTCAGTTTCCCCAACCAATTGTATATTAACTGGAGTCTGTTTACCTTCTTGATAAAGAGTAGCTGTAACTGTAGCCGATACCTCCTTATTAGTTGGTGTAATATGCAGTGTAGTTGGATTAACCGATATATTATAGGATTTGACTACTTCCTTTAATTTTACATGAACTTGGGTAACTTTAGTCGGGTCTCCCACACTTCTAAAATAATAAGTCTGATTACCTATAGTGGCATTAAAAATAGTGCCATTTTCATATTTCTTGTAACCCCAAGTATTACCATCTCCAGATACCTGATACCTTAAGTCGGCATTTTGATAATTACTAGAGACTGTAACCTTAATAGGTACAGAGGTTATATACCCAGGCTGAATAGTGTTTATATTTGGGTCTACAAAATCGGCTGTTATCAGATAATTATCATTTATATTAAAACCATAATCAATAGTAGCTCCTACATGATAAGGCTTAAATCTATCGATTATATTTTCTATAGCTTTTCTGAACTCTATAAATTCTCCCGAGTTATTTGAATAGCCATGTCCAGTTATATGGAAGGTTACATTGATACATTGACTACAACCGTAAATGTTATCAAAGTTAGATTTATCATAATACTGATCTTGGTCAAAGTAAGGATGTGTTTTTAACCAACCATCATAACCTGATTTAGCGGGGTCATCAATGGTACAGTTTAACCCATACATTCGGAATAATATTTCAAAGAACTGAGAAGTACCTCGTATCTTTATCAGAGATATAGAATACTTGAGTAAATCTCTTATCTGTTTAGTAGTTAAAGCTAAAGCCCCTTTCTTAGGTAAAACCCATTTAGACTTAAGGCTATTTAATTCAGCTTCACTTAACAGACCATTATAATAAGTTTTAAAAGCCCCTTCATCAATATTATTCCACCTTGCAAAAGGTAATTGCCCAAAGCTTTCCCAAAGGTAATTCAAATAAATCTCTGGGCAGGTATCAAAGTCAGTTATTCCTAGTAAACTCTCAATATCTGCGGATATATTATCTTGAAAATAACTTCCACAAATTTCTAGGAACCTTTCTAAGATACCCTTTCCATCTACCTTATAAGTGTCTTGGTCTTTATATTCAAAAGGTAGGAAATCTATAAGTTTCTTAAGGTCTATCATATTAAACAGTTTCGTGAACAGTTAAAGTTAATTGAGAAGATTTCTGGAATACAGGTAAGTTATATCCAGGATCTTCATAATCCATATTAGGTTCTGAGATAGTAATAGAATAACGATATCCCTGTTGATAGCCATTTGCTTGTATGTCCAAAGAGAAAGTGATACCATTATTTTTATCAGTGATGTTTATAGTACTACCTACAGAGCCAGTAGTTTGGAATCCTCCACTTGAAGCTTTTACAGTGTATGAATTGCTTCCAGTAAAGTTTATAAAATAGGTCATGGACCCATTAGCTTTCTCTAATTTAAACTGACCAAGAAGTAATTCCTTGTTACCATATATGGTAACAGGCCAAGGTTTAATATAGAACTTCTTGATATGTAAGTAATCTACCGTAGATAGGTTATCAATCAAAGCATAAATATCTGAGATTCTTACTTTGCCCCCAATCTCGGAGTTCTCAATAGAATAAGCATTGTATAAGGCATTCAGAACTTGAGCTTGGATTTCGTTGGTCTTATAAGATTTCTTACCGGTTACTTCTATCTCTAAGGTTATATCTACTAATCCTGCAGATTTAACTTGAAGCCAAGTAGTTAAGGGGGCTCTCTGTGATAGTTGGGTATAAACCTTGTTTATCATAGCAGAATCAGCTACTCCACCATTATCAGCACTGATATATACTGTAAGCTTTCTTCCACATTCATAATCTACGGCAGCTTTATTTACTCCATCTATTAGCATAGCTAAATCTACGAAGTCCTGTTTGCTTACAGCTACTCCAAGAGTTTTAACACTCAAGGGTATATGTTCTTTTAACATACCAAAGTTCTCATAACTAGAACCTCCTCCTGCAGCATATTGATTACTAGTGGTAGCCTCAGATATAGAAGCTTTTACTATGGCTGGAGTTTGTACAATAGAACCAGCTGGTACATTACCTTGAATACCCGTGGTGATATAGAAGCTTGCTGATGTTACCTTTTGACCTGCAGAAGGTATAGAACCAAAGGTACCATCTCCAAATACTATTACGGCAACTTGGCTAGCATTGACAGTTACCATAAAATGTTTATCTGAAGGTTTAGAATAAGCAAAGGTATCTACTAAAGTCCAAGTAGTTCCATCGATGGATAATTGCATTGTACCATGCTCATAGTATTTACCATCGGGTAATTTACCTATTGTGATTTCTGGTCTACCTTCGGAAGGTATTACTAATCCTGACAACCCAGACTGATTATATTTCTCATGTTGAATCAGGGGTATTTTACAAGTAGTAACATTAGCATACCAAGTTACATCTCTAGCAGAAAGCCAGGAGTTACCGTTAACATCTGTAAAGAGGGTTTCTTTTGGGATAGTTAACCTAGAAGCAATATTACTACCTGTAAGATCACGAGTTAGGATTACATCTACTGAAGCAGCTACTGCTCCTCTTGGGTGATAGTCCACCAATAAGCCATGCTTTACTACACTATCATAACGCCGAGCCGTGGATAAGAAAGATTCCCTACCCACGTTATCAATGTAATAATGAAGTACTTCAGCAATAGCTGCAAACAGAGATAGGATAATTATCAGAATATTACCTTCGGAATAATCCGTGATAAGAGTCTGACCATTCTTATCCTTGATAGTAGTAAGGGATTCAATCAACTTAGCTTTAATCTGTTGAAAGGATCTCTGATAAGGGTTTAGCCATTTATTCGTTATCATATTAGTAAGGTTTTAAAATATTTTCAGACCTATCATAACTAATACCCAATACCTGTTGGCTACCAGTTTGATTAATTACATAATTCATTTCGATGAAAAGCTTGGTACCCTCTAACCTCATATTCAGACTTTTAAAAGTAATCCTAGTTTCATAGGTAGAGATAGCTTTCTTTAAGAAGTCTTTTACCAAGAAAGCTAAAGCCTGGGTATTGGGTTCTTCTATACATTCCCATAGCCTAGTACCAAAATCTTCTTGCCTGAATCTTTGACCTATATCATACCAAAGGAGAGCAGATAGGTTATTGTGAACAAGTTCAATATCTCCATTTACTGGATACCAACCTTTCTCTCCCTTTTCATTCTCAGTAATCCGTATTGGAAACAAAGGACCAATACCGATAATATTAGTGTATAAGTTATTTGCCATTAGTGTACAAATTTAGAATCCTCATAATCTGTTTTATTAAAAGTAGAAAATGGTTTCGTGACTGGAGTAATAACAGGTCCACTAACTGCAGGTCCCGATTGAATACCAGAGTGGGTATGAGAATTATATTGAGCTTTTAATGATTCTATCTCTGAAACTAATTGGTTTAGTTTCTGGGTTAATTCATTGATATTGATTATACCATCATTATTACCTTGGTTCACTATAACCTTTGAGGCATTCACATAGGTTTGAGCTTTAGAATTTATACTTACTGGGCCTTCGGCGTAAATAGTAGCAGACCCATATAAGTACATCTTGAGTGATCCATCTTTATCATTTAACCAGATTCTATTCCCATTAGGTGTAACTATACCCATAGTATCGGGATCATCCAGGATATCGGGTATTTGGTTTTGAGCCCAACCATGATATTCCCATAGAGGTTTACTAGGATCTCCATATTCAAAGGTAATATATACTATATCACCATTCTTAGGAGCCATCATTTTAAAACCAGACCCAGTAGATCCATGTTGACCCTTTGAATAAGCCCAGAGTACTATTCCTCCCATTACTTCAGGTATAGCCACTTTTATACGATTCATATGATCGGGGTCTGTGTTATTAACTACCATGGCCCTGTACACTGAATAGTATCTTCCCAAGGATTCTAATCCTTGTTCAGTTATTGTTTTTGCTGATTCATAAGCCATATTATTCAGTTTTAGAAAAGTCTTGGTTCATCTGTTTAATAATGTAATCTATATTGAAATTATACTTTCGATATACATCCTTAGTAGCTTCTACCTTTTTACGTTTAACATTAGTAATGGTAACTACATCTTCTCCATCTTTACCTGTAGATTGGTATACAGTTCTTTCTACTTCTATGATGCCATCATTACCTTTGGTAGGAGTATTAGCATTCTGTTCCCTATAGATAACCATATCTTGAACAAACTTTCTTTGTTCTTCGGTATTACCATCCAAGGCTTTGAAGGCTTCATATTCTGCCTTAGTAGCATTTATGGTAAAATCAGAAGAATGAGCATCTCCAGCTTTATTTTTACCTACGTCAGTAGTTCCTTGACTTCTGGCATTATTAGATACCACATCTTGGGTATTAATATTACCAGCAGCAACTTGAAAGCCAGCTGTTCCATTATTCCTAACTAATTCTAAGTCAGTAATATATCCTGTACCAGCATCCATTCTATGAGTACATTTCTTTATATACCAATACCCTGACCACCTTTTACCAACGTTCAAAAGCTGAAGTACCATGGAGGTTTTTAATGAAGGTCTTCCTACTACTTGCATTTGGCAGACCAGCTTTTTCTCGGTTATCTTTAAACCTCCATTAGCATTTATCCTCATTGCTCTTTCTCTATTACCTACTCCTCCAGTTCTATCATATAAGTTAGTAAGGGTTTTCCAAGCGGGTACTTTCAAAAGCTGTTTTACCTGTTTGAATACCTTTACTTGGCTTCGATAGTACCCATGATTATCTCCAGGACCTCTACCAGCTTGGACTGAGTTATAAGTTTGAGGATAATATGATTCTTCATGAAGAGTTAAAGGGTAGACAATGATATTGGGGTCTTCTTGCATTTTAGCTAATCCCTCCTGAGTTTTCCTTTTCTCGGCATTTAGTTCAGTCATACTATTCACACGACTAGAAGACTTTAATTCTCCAGAAGAATACGAACGAGGGTCTTCCCAAACTTCAGTCCATACCTCAGTGTATTTATTTTTGAATACAAAATTTAAACCCTGGTATACTTGTTTCATTGCAGAAGTAAGGTCCATTCCTCCCGCTACTAGTGCATCAATAGAAGATTTTATATTAGTTAGTTCTCCTTTAGTATAAGCTTCCTCTAGCATTTGAGAAGTAGCATCCCTTAATTCTGTATCGGACATAGACTCTAATCCACCACCTGCATATAAATAACCAGTACCCTTAGCATCATATTCTTTCTTAGCAGCTTCAGTCTTTAGTCTTTGAGCTTGTTTTTTAGAAGCCAATTCTTCATCTAAGGATTTCAATCTATCTTCTTTCCATTTCTCTACCTTACTATCAACATAGGGTTTTAAAACTTCGGGGGATCTATGAAATAATCCTGGGCTTTGCACATCTACTGTAGATAGGGCATCTAACTGTAGTGGGTCATGTAGAATCTCATTCTGTTGGTCATCGATGTAACTTACCTGGATTTGTATTTGCTTATCCTCAGGTTTTATAGTATTACCCACTTGCATCATCTTCTGCTTAGTAGACCTTTGAGTAGTAAAAGATACTCTTAATACTTCTCCGTTTTCAGCTTGGAATATGTAGGTATGATGAGGAGGTTGTTGAAACTTACGGTTATGTATGTAAATTACCCCATCTCTACTATCCACATACCAAGGCCCATTACCATAGGCAGCCATCTTAGCTTCTAGTTGAACTAGAACATTGTTACCTATTGTACCTAAGTTAGAATTAAGTACTTCAGCTAAATCGTCTGGCATACCAACTTGACCTATACCACTAAATTGATTAGCATACAGAATGGTACCCTGTACTTCAGGAGTAACTTCTGTTGGTACCTGTATAGCTTCATAAGCTTGATTACTTATTATATTTGCCATTACTCAAACCTTTCTATTATTACTCCAACATTTAATCCGCATCCCGAATCCAAGAATTTAACCATGCTATCATCGGTATCCTCGGTGGGTTTATGAGGTGGCATAAACCTAAGATGATTTGTACCATCGATACATTTGATAGTTATATGGGTACCTGTAGAATCAAAGATACAATCGAAATCTCTTACTTTGATATTTATAGCTGGGCTTGATACAAATGTACCATCACTAAAAATATATCCCCACTGTAAAAAGATATCTCTATTTTCCTGTAAAGCTTCTACATCTACAGTATCTGGATTACCAGTATCAATAGTTATTGTAGCTAAGTTTTCTTTTTCTTCATCATATACATATGACCAGCTACTTATATACGCTCCTAAAGGTATACCAGTAAGAGGGTTCATAACTGGTATACCTTGATTATCAAAAATGGCTAGGTAAGGAGTACCTGTGCCTTTATATAATATGGGATTATTTGCTTTAACTTCCATAAGCCGGTATCATTAATACCATTCCACCTTTTAATTCAGTGAACGGATTTATTATGTTATTATACTCAGCAATAATATACCATTTACCAGAATCTCCATAATACATATAAGCGATATTCTGTAGAGTTTCACCCTCTTTCAGGGTATGCTGAAAGTCATTGGGAGAAGAGGGTATAAGTAATGGGTAGGATTCTAAAGAATAATCTCCATCTCCATAATTCAGAGTAAATCCATTATCGTATGGACTTGCTCCAACTAAATAAGAAGTTATATCCATGGTTACTTGATTTTATCGGTTGTAAAAATACCCACAGTCTTTTCTGCAGCTTTACTTTTAACAATATCCTCATAAGATAAACTATATGAGCTTACTCGTTTGAAGATTAATTCTTGAGTAGCAGTAGCAGGATACAGATTTAGGTCTTCTCTTATATCTACTGAACCTTTCATACGTTGTCTAGAAGCATTTCTAAAATTAGAAAGAGAATATGTGGCAGAAGTAAGTATATAATAATGACCTTCAAAAGTATCAGAATTTCCCCACTGAATCTGTAAGATTGGAGGAGCTGCTTGATAAGCATTGGATTTACTCCAGGATTCTAATAACCTACATTTAGTTAATACTTCAGCAGGATTATCCGGATCATCACAGTACCAAGATACATTGAATTGTACAATATCTTCTGAACCAGTATAATGATACATAGGAGTATTTCTACCCATAGACTTAATGGTAGCCCAAGTTGTTTCTCCTCTAAAGTCAAAGCTCAGAGGTCTATTCTGTAAAACAATATATTGGTATGGGCTAACATTAGTATTATAAATGATTACCTGGTTTAGTTTTCTTATATCTTGGCTTACTCCATAAAGTTTATTGTTTTCTACTACAGTCCTACCTTGAGCAGGATCATCTCTGTCAATCTTAAGATTTCCATGCTGAAGTTGTAATCTCCTAATACTTTGAAGAGAACTGTTGAGTAATGGATTCTTGGAAGATCTTTCCCTTTCTCCCAAAGCTCCATTCGGATTAAACAATTTACCTCTAGGAGCAGTATCCTTAGGTAAACCTGAAGTTAATCGGTTAAGGTGTATCTTAGCTCTCCATAGTTTATTTAGGGGACCAGTAAGTACTCCAGCAGTATCTTGGGTAAGATTATTATATTTCTTAACAACCTTACCCGCTAGTTTTCCTAATATTCTTGCCATAATTTAAGGTATTAATCCAATTTGAGTAGCATAACTAACTCCTAAAGTTTCACCTGGAGCTACAGAACCAACAGGAGCTCCATCAATAGTAATGTTAACAGTACCATTAGGTTTATCATTCAATAAAGCTGCTCTGATAGCTCTTGCCATTTTCTCAGTTAAGTATTCATCGCTAGTTATGGTTTCTTTTGATAGATTAGAATCAGTATTCTTATTCAGTGAGTCTATTAACCTAGGTAAATAATCTGCTACAAGAGGTAATGCTATACCAATGGCCATTCCCCAAGGGCCTCCCAAGAATCCAGCTACCCTACCAAGTAACCCTTTCATACCTAACCTAGCTACTGTTGGTCCGGCAGGAGGAGTAGGTGGTTTAGTAATACCTCCTCCAAGACCTCCCAATACTGGTCCAGGTATTCCAAACTTCCTAATAGGTTTACCGTTAGGCCCATACCAACCTCCTCTAGGTCCAGCAGTCCAACCGAAAGCCATTGCCTTTTGAAGGTAATATTGTTCCCTCATAATCTGAGTGATATGTATTAATCGGGTCTCCAATACTGCAGCTGCAGCTGCAGACTTACTAACTCCACTTGCCGTAGCCTGAGATTGGGTATTGGTTTGTTGCATATAAGTAGAAAGCATTCTACCAGTAGCAGCTAAGTACCTATAGCCATTTACTACTAAAGCTGTAATTGATCCCCAAGCTAATGCTTTAACTACTATCTGACCTCCTATAGTACCAGCTATTCCTTGTACCCATTGAGATATCTTGGTAAATACAGTTAATATAGGGTTAAAGACGTCGGCTAAAGTTGATCCTATATTCACTACCAAGTTTTCAAAGTTAGATTTGAAAGCTTCAATGATACCTTGAGGAGTCTTTAATCTTTCCTCAGTAACCCGTTCTACTATGCCAGAGTTCTTATCATATTGTTCTAAGATCTTAGTCATCTTATCAGAACCCGACATCATATTTCGAATCTGATTAGAGATATCACGAGTACCTCGAACTCCGAAGATATTATAGAAAGCTTTAGTTCTTTCCAGAAGGGGTTTATTCATAAGAGCTTCTCCAAACTTACGATATACCTTATCTAATCGAATAAGATTACCTTCAGCATCAAAGAAATCTTGTGGACTTAAACCTAAACTAGTTAATGCACTAAATCCTTTCTTTTTCTGGTCGGCTAAAGAAAGTTGCAAATAACGGATCATATTTGCTAATGCAGTACCAGCTGATGAACCCTGAATACCCATATCTCCCAATACACCAATAGCTGCAGCAGTCTGTCTTAAATCGTATCCTGCATTAGCCATGTCAGCTCCAGCATAAGTAATAGCTTGAGCCAAATCGGTAAGAGACATATTAGCGTTAGTTACAGCCGTATATAAATCATCTGTAACCTTAGTAGCTTGTTGAGAAGGTATAACATACATTGACATGATATTAGTCATCAAGTCAGCTACACCTCCTTTACCTCCAAAAGGTTGACCAAGGATAGATGCTAACTTAGCAGCAGGCCCAGTCATATCTTTTATCTGTTCTACTGTATTACCTGCCATTGCTAAATATCTTTGACCGGAAGCAATATCTGCAGCAGTCAAGGGAGTAACTGCATTGACTGCTTGAGCTAATTGCATCATTTCAGTTTGTTGCTCAGCTGTAGCTCCTGCAATCTTTGAGGCTATGAATATAGTATCTTGTACCTTGGCCGAATACTGATAAGCTTCTGCCATGCCTCCAAGGAATCTCATACTGTTTTGTACAGCATTACCTGCACTCATCTGAATAGCCCTGTTCCAGTCATTCATATCATTCATCATATTGTTGAATGATTGTGAAATTTTACCGGTTTCAGAGCTAAACTTATCTCGGAGTACCATTGATACCCCGACTTCTACTAAACTTTTTGTATCTCCTATCATGTTGACATTTTCTTCTTCATTTGTTTATAATAATTCTCAGCTATGAGTAGGAATTTCTTTCTTTTACGAACGGGTAGACACAAAAAGGTGAGATAGTCTAAGACTATCTCAGCCCGAGTAATGTATATGTAATCTTCCTCTAAATTATATCTCCCGTCAAGTAGAAAAAATCAGGAGCAGCCATAATTGGGTAATCCATCATGTTCCCAGTTTCTGGGTTTTCGATTTGAGTATATCCATGGAAGATTGGGTCTACTGTATTTACCAACCGATGAATTTCTGCCATATCCCTTGATGAGAATAGAGAGAAGTTTTCTACTTTCTCAAATTTATCATCTACCTTTAACTTAAGATTACGAAGAAGAAGAGTAGAGTGTCGAGTAAGTTTACTTGGTGAAAGCTGAACCATCTGAGACTCTTTTTCTCCATCCATCAATTCGAATTGGATTACCTTACCTGAGTTCAATTCCTCTGTATATTGCATAAGAGTAAATCCATCTTCTCCTTTTCTTCCCGGGTAGTAAGGAATGGCATTGGGTTTTTCTTCCATTTCTTGTTCTGTAGGAAGTACTGCATAATCGAAAAGAAATTCTCTCAAGTCCTGAGAGTAAGTTACAGAATCCTTGTTATCCCATTTATAAGTAAATTCTACTTCCTCTCCCAAAGAGAAGATTCGAGAATTAAATAGGATACAGTATCTATCCAGCAAGGGTAACTTAAGAGCATCTTCTATGGTTAATTTACCTGACTTAGTAGCATTTGTTTTAACTACTATTGCCGAAATATACTTGGTAAGGTTCATTAAATTCTTTGAATCTACCGGGTTGGTGATAATTTCTTCATCTTCACCATTCTGCTCTCTGATTTCAAAAAGTCTACCAGAAGGAGCAGTGAATACTAAGGTTCTTAGTGTCATATCCATTTTATCTAATTTTTAAAAGTTCATAATTTCATAGTAGCGGTAAGTATCAACAAGAAAGGGGTGAAACTCCTTATCTAGGAATCCCACCCCTCCACCTAAAACTCTAGTAAGAAAATGACTAAGAGAGTTAATACTTATCGCAAGTACCGACAGAAAATTCGATATTTTCTATTGTGTTTTCTGAAGCCATACGATCTAAGTCAAGGCCAGTTACTTTACAAGGCCAAACTTCTTCAAGCAGCCAAGTATTTAGGACAGATACTCCATCTTCTGCAAGTTCATTTACAATGGCAGTTTCCCAATATTCACTAGGAACTAACCCACCTCCAGCTATCATATCCTGGCAAGAATATAGCCAATCTTGAAGCCATGTATCTGAACCGGCAGTAGTTAAAAGTTTCTCTACTACCAGATTACCTACGGTAACTCTACCAGCAGTTTTTACATCTCTGTTTACATCTCCATGAGCAACCTGGTCAATCTCTATATCCGGAAGTTGGCAAGTCTGGAATAGGTATGTATTGATAGGATGTTTTGGGAAAGAGATGCTCCATAGGAATTTCTTTCTAGGATTCTTTACTTTTGCTCCCATATTTTATGATTTTAATGTTATTCGTTTTCTGAAATGTTAACTGAATTAGAAGCTGCATCAATTACAATGTTAATTGTAATTTCTTGCATAGGAACAATATCTTTATACTTCAGGATTACTTTATACTTACCCTGACGGACATCAGCTTCATTATTTACAGAGAGTTCTGAATAAGAACCAGCATCCTGGTCGCCCATCCATGTGTACTCTGACATAGCATTTTCATCTACCAGATTATCCAGGATGGGTTTTACCTCAAGATAAATATTTTTCCAAGTACTCCAGATATTGGGTTCTTCCAAATATTTATTCAAGATAGGACGAAGAGTCTTCTTCAAGTACAGATTCAATCTTACGATTGAAAGGAATCTTTCTGAATCCTGTTTTACTTGAGAAGAGAAGCAATGCCATAACATGGTTTGTTTACCAGAAGATGGAGTATCTTTGATTACAATCATGTTGGCATACATCTGAGCCAATTCGTCCAGTTCATTATAACGAGAATCACTACCATAGTTAGGACTTACTGGGCCATGGCCATCGTAGATTATTCCTCGGTTCATACCGGCAAATGACTTCCAAGGTCCATAGTTAGAAGCAGAAGTATCACCCAAACCGAAGATGGTACCCATTACATCGGAATTACTAAGTAATCCGAATTCGTTGTAGTATTTGATACCACCTGCAAAGTAGGCTACATATTTAGAATTACCGATACTACCCAAACAGCTATTAATCCAGGTTATAATACTCTGCTTATTTCTAGGCTGAGTTCCCTGAGTATAATGAGTGGTGTATTTTGGTACTTCAATGTAGTAAGTGTACTCTTGTAATTCAGCACACATTTCTTTAGCAGCCTTATGTACTTTTAGTATATCTTGATCTGTTTTCAGATGTTGATGAATATGAGAACAAGCTAACTGATAAACATCTGTATAATCCTTTACCAAATCCAAAGAATCAATCCATTCATCTGCAGTAGGATCAGCACCAGCAGTACCAAGTGTACCATTAAACATAACCTCTTCTGCAGTAGGTTCTTTACCTCCAACTTGGATAGTTAACGGATTATCGGTTTGGTCAATTGAAGTCTGAAGCCAAGATACTAAGTTCTCGAAAGACTTAATCTTATCGGTAGTAGTTACCATCTTAGGTTCCAGGTATGCAGAATTACTAGCAAAGTTACTTAAAGCTAAGTAATCTACGGAAGTTTTATTCTGAGCATCCTTAGTTTTGTAAGTAATTACTGGACCTGATTCCAAGATAGAGCCATTGGCATCATATAGGTTATAGAAAAGGGTATTCACTGATTTAGAAAAACCGACTTTAAAGGATTCTCCAGAACCAATTGGATCACCATAACCTTTAGTTACCAAACCAAAACTTACTGTAGTATTTCCTGAAATAAATTTGAATATTTCTGAAGCTTGAGCATTTTCGGTTATCTCATCAGTTTCATCTTCAGTAGCAGCCTCTTCGGCTTTAGTAACAGTACCTTTTTTAGCACCTGCTCCCAATACACGAATAATTCTTAGCTTAGAACCTCCTACTAAAGCTTTCTCTATGTTAGATACAGAACCATCAGGTACAATCTCTTTACCAAATATTCTTTGGAATTGAGAGAAAGAAGTAATTAATTCTGAAGGATCATCATAGGGACCTTTTTCAGTTCTAGCCAAGAAACATGATACTCCTAAAAGTGGAGTAGTCTGTTGAACATTGTTGTTCTCGAATTTAAAAACAACTCTGGGTGATTTTGACATATCCTTGTGTTTTATAGGTTAATATATTTAAATAATACCAGTAAGTATCGTTACCTTACTGGTATTATTAGAAAATTAATCCACTTTATTCTTAAATAAACCTCCGATAGCCTTAATCACATCATAGAAACCACATCCCGATAAACCAGCAGCTAATCCATAAATTAATACCTGATAGAAAGGATAGTTTTCTAATAAGGGTGTAAGTTGTAATCCCCAAGCTATAATACATATGAGAATACCTACTAAGGCAGATATACCAATCTTAGCAAGTTTGTTGTCTTTGATAGCTGGGATTACCTTTAGTACCTGAGTAACCAAGGATGATACCAAAGTTACTATACCAGTAAATGTACCAAGATTAATTACGAACTCTGAACCAGTTGAAGGTTCTACTTCTGTAGCAAACAATGACACTGGTAAAATGAGTGCCATCAGCATAAACACTAACTTTTTCATTTTAGTAAATTTTTGAGTTAAACATGTATATTGAGATTGAGCATCTCCTCATCCTTTTGGTATTCGGGTCCTAGTAAAAGACTTATATCTCTTATAGGTAATAGATCCCCCATTTCTACCAGTTTTTCTGGTATAATACCATCTTTACATACATATTGATAGACCTTTTCCAATAACCCATGTGATTCATCGGGATGATCATAGAAATTACCAATCTCTATAAATAAGTTCCCAGTAGGAGCTATCCTACCTTTATCCCATTCTTCTAAATCATTGAAGTAAGGTCTTATATAGCCTCGAGTAGGTAATGCTTCATAAAGAATAGAATGTAGTAATCTCATATCATTCTGAGTAGTTGCTACCAAATGAATATCAATAGTGATATCTTTAGTTTCGTAAGGGAACTCAGACATCTGATAATTGCCCGCATCTAATTTATCTCCAATGATATATTTCTCTACTCCGATATCTCCAGGATAATAAGCAGTGCTTTCTATAGTTATCCTGGGACATGTTTTAGGACCTCTTACCTGGTTATTACCTATACCAAATAAGTAAATGAACTTATCTATTGCTTCCTTATCTTCTTGGAATCTCTTTTCATTCTCTTGTGATAAAGGTAGATAATCTTCGGGGTTAAGTCCCATCTTCTTTTCTAAGAGAACATTCAATAAGCATATATAGAAGGTTCTCTCTACTATCTCTTGTGAATTTACCATAATTACCTCCTATCTTACTTTCATAACATAAGCCAATACGTAGTATGGTGGTCTATTCTCATGAGGTTGATTACCACCAGTTGGACCAGTTTGAGCCCCTGAATCATAAAATGGGTGTGGTCGGTTGTTTGCATTATCTCCCCATTTGTGAGTTTCTATACGAATCTTATTGTATGAATGGGTATGGCTTGGCATTTCTTCCACGGTTAGCCTATGTTCTTTTTCTCCTCCAGTATTACCAATACTACTGTAATCTGGGTCACTAGAATCTACTCCAACTACGAACCTACCACTTAAATCAGGAACACTTATATAACCTGCCCTAGTAGAAGAAGTATTATATTTCTCACCAATGGCCTTATATAATTCGGGATATTCAGCTATACTTACCTGACCTCCATTACAGAGTACATAGTTCTCTGGAACTCCAGGGCCTGACCATAGTTTGATTATACCTATATCTCCCGAAGTTTCCTTTTTACCCTGTTTACAAGTTACACTTATAGTTTTACCAGATTCCTCTTGAGTAAATATTACTTGACCTACTCGTTCATTATACATATTATCGTTTAAGCTCATGATAAGAGTAGTACCAGAGCCAGATACATCTCCCGAGTTTTCCCTAGTATAATTTACATTAACTGAATCACCAACTTTCTTTCCATTGATTACCCTTTGTTTGGTAGATACAATAGTAACCTCTTTGCTTTCTCCTGTAGGCTCAAAGTATAATTCAGTAGGTGAAACTCTGAAAGCATATTCCCATTCATCTTCTCCTTTTTTATGAATAAGCTTTACTTCTTTAGTAGAACCATCCACAGCTTCTACAGTTAATACTTGAATAATATCTTTATCTGTAGTATTCTTTTCTTCCGGTGTTACTGTTATAACAGTTCTACCAGAACCTTGATTCTTGCTTATAGTGAATCCCATTATTTTCTATATCTCCTTATTTCTTTACGAAGTTCTCTTACTAGGGTTTCCTTCAGAACCTTCTTACCACCTACTTGTTCGAAGGCGGGTTTCCATAATGGTCTTGGAGGTAAATTACCGCCTCTAGAACCATATTCCAACATGATAGCTACTTGGTTCAAAGTTCTTTTACTAGTCCTATCACCCTTTCTGGTTTTCTTAAGATTAGTAGGTATACCTACGTAAGTTCTATTCTTCTGTTTTACTATTTGTACTGATCTCAAATACTGACCCGTATAATTCAAAAGGGTATGCTCTCCGTATCGTTTAATAGTATTAGCCGAGTGAGGATCCCAATGAGTTCCTCTTGGAGGAGTACCCGTTCTTAGGCATTTTTTCACAAGTCTGAGAAGTTGATTGCCGAATTTCTCAGTAGCTCTATCATAGGCATTCTTCATGATAGATGGGGTTTCGGCAATCAACTTCTCAGCTCTAGCCTGTTCTTTTGGGTCAGTATATATCTGTAAGTCTCCCAAGGGAGTACTTATAGTTATATTTACTGACTTACTTGCCATCTGGATTTTCCTTCGGTTTATTCAAGCCAAGTGAATCCATCATAAGGTTTATGGCTTGCTGTTGTGATTGTAATACTGATACTACATCCTTCCTGAATGAAGCGAATTCTTCGTTGAATTGACTACCATTAGTGGGCTCCTTGTTTTCAAACATAGCAAGGATATTATCGCATTCCTTTATTATGTTCTCGTATTTACCTACATTATTAATAATACCAAGAGCCTGTGACCTTTGCAATGATACTTCGTTTATAATATTACTTCCGATTAGAGTGTAGTACACATTGTTATAAATACCTTCATTTCCATCTGAAGGTAAGTATACGGTTACTGTACCAATGGAATCTTGAAGAACGATCTCTATAAGATTAGAAAAGCCATCGCCATTTTCATTAGCTCTGGGTTTACTTTCTCCCACCTTTACTACTTTAGCTCGGTCAAAGATCGGGTACATTGATCTTCTATCTCTTTCTAGAGTAAAAACTGAATCTCCTCTTTGTAAGGATTTGAATTTCATTTCTTCCATACTGCATTATTTTTTATTGATTAGACTTAATCCCATTTGAACCATACTGGGATTCTGTTTCATAAATTCTACTAGGTTCAAGAAGTTATAGTATCCATAGATATCTATCAGTCTTTGTGCTTCATCAGCTACTCTCTTTGCTACCTCTAAATTAGGAGCTGGTAGTTGCATTTGGAGAGTAAAGGTTTGTAGTTTATTATCTTCTTCCATATTTCTTACTAGATTAAAACGAAAAAAGGGAAATACCCACTACAGGTACCTCCCTTTTCCCTAATCAACTTTAATAGAAATTATGCAGTTTTATTACCTAAAGCCTGTACTACTGAGTTAATGATGTTCTGATCTCTTTGAGCATCAACTACTCGATTCAGTCTAGCAATTTCTTGGTCTTTTGCAGTGTTCTCAATCAAGCACTTAATCTCTTGCTGGCCTTTCATTACCTCGCAATGATTACGTTCTGCCTGAAGAGCTAATCTGTTTTCTGATTCTCTAACTAGGCCTTTAATTTCACAACAGCAAGTTGACTGTTGATGTTCCATCTGGCAAAGACGATCCATAACCCGGTTAAACTCTTCTCTCATTTGATCACGAGAATCCCGGATATCGGCATTAGTCTTATAACCAAGATCACAAAGGCCACGTTCAGTAGCAAAGCGATTATTAAGTATTTCTTTACCTACACCCTCTACTTGTCTAGATACTCCTGCAACTTCAGAAGTAACTCCACGAGCAGCATCCGAGATGTCTTTGTAAATACCAGCTTTTGCTTCCTGAACAGTAGATTCCACTTTTTGGATATCAGCTTTTGTGTCATTGATTTTGTCCCACACAGAAACTGCAGCAGCACCAAAACCACCACCTACTAAAGCTCCACCGACAGCACCCCAACCGGAGCCCAACCGGAGCCCCATCCTCGATTATTACAACATTCATCACTATAACGATTACGATCCGCAACCACTACAGTACCTTCTCCAGATTTCACTTCCATAACAATTTAGTTTTTAAGAAGGTTAATAATTAATTGTTTATTCATTGATAAATTAACTAGTGTTGTGTTTAGGATTAAATTATCTAAGATGGCCAAGAAGTATCCCAATGATGCATATTAGTACCTTCTTCAATCCTAAAATTACCAATTGATAACCATAAACCTCTTACAGAATTATAAGCCCATACATAAACAGTATCCCCAATCGTTATATCCTTAGTAGTACTTTGAAGAGAATTCACTTTTATCTTACCTTCTACTGAGTTTACTATAATACCTTCACGTATTAAGCTCATATCATACGTAAAGTCAGAAGTATGAGGTATATTAGCCGTATCAAATAATCCCCACGTATCTTGATCATTACCATTTGAAATATTTAAACTTAATTCCAATCTGAAAGAATTATCTTTTCCTTCTTGAAGAACTCTGAAAATTACCGTTTTTCCAGATGGCTTCTGTCTAACAGTATCGGCTGCAGTTCTTACAGAATAACCTGCTTCACTTATATTTGCCATAAACCTAAAGGGAGATTGAGAATCAGTTGTTGATAATATACCTATAGATTGAGTTTCTATCTCCAGATTAACCAATTCTACATCGTCTGCAGATAATGGACTACCATTGTGAGTAGAGATAAGATTAAATACATGTTTACTTACCAATCCCTTTGAGGGGGCTGAGAAGGTGAAATCGGTGTAATGCCCATTACCCTCTGAGTCAGTAATATAAAACTCATATACATCCCCCGCTTCTTGAATTATTGTCAGAGTACAAGTTTTACCAGATTCTCCTTGAGTAAAGGTAATAATTCCAGTTCTAGATGAACTACTGTTATTAGTGGCTACCTTATATGTAGCACTGGTACCTGAACCAGATATAGTGATCCAATCCGCATTAGAAGATAAAGCCCAATTAGAGAATCGATTACCATTCTTCCTAGAATATACTCTTACAGGTCTATTGTATGATGAATCTGAGCTTGGCCAACCAGAATAAGTAAGAGAAGTACTCAAAGAATCCCCCGAGTTTTCTCTAATACCAAACTCATAAGTTGAAGCACTCTGTTGAGCCGTTTGTACTAACTCTCTATCTAAGCCATTAGGTTGATTAGCTCTGATTGTAAGAGTTCTGCTTGCAGGCTTTGAATGCTCAGGTATGGTAATAGTTACTTTAAAGTAATAACCACTCACATTAGTAATAGTTTCGGTTACTCCGGATGGCAAAATAAGAGTAGGTTTAATAGCTTCGGTAGAACTTAAAGAACCGTTAACATATCTAGACCTATAACTTTTTATATAAAAAGAAATATTACCTCCTTTACCTTCAACAGTACCAATAGATAAAGTACTAGTTTTATACCCACTATTCTGTTGGGTACTGTGTTCAAATACCATACCACTACTAGGATAAGTTACCTCAGCCGAATTCTGTGTAATGGTTAAATATACAGGAGTTGCCGTATCATAAGTAAACTTAATCTTAAAAGTTCTAGGTGATGAGTTAGGGTTTGGTGCTACACTAATACTACATCCACTATCATTTTTACCAGAGATGGTAATATCAGATGAAGTTCCCTCAACTACTTCAGCTGAAGTATAATGAGTTCTAATGTTTTCTACATAAGTTCCGTTTATATATTTATCATAATTGGCATTTACTGTCAACCTAAATTCTGAACCAGTTCCAGATACATTCTTAGTAGTAGGGTCTATAGACAGGTGATCTACATAAGTTACTTGACCTCCTTCCTGAGAAATTGAGATAGTCTGGTCTGTAGCAGTTGGGAAATCGAAAGTAACCGTAAAATTTCTAGCAGAACCACTATTACTTGGGATAGAAATACTATTCCCACTAATAGAAGCCGGACTAGAAACTCTTACTGTAGCCGTTTCTGATTCTGTATAACTACTTCCTTGATCATTCCAAGTATAACTTCTACTTGCACTCTTAGCAGTTACATTAGATTGACCTCCACTGTAACTGAAAGAAGTTTTATCTACTCTACAGTTGTAACTCCATGAAGAATAAACCTTACTACCTGCTGCTTGGGTAAAGGTTGCTTGTATAGTTTTACCTGAATACTTCTGAGTCCAAGTTACAGTAGTTGATTTACTATTAGTAGATGTATTGTTAGGTACGATTCTACCGTTATTACCATCGTAGTCTGTGGTATACCAAGAACCCTCCGAAGTTTTAGTGACATCATCCGCCAAACTTTGAGAGATACTGGTATTAACTCCATTTACTTGCTTAACTCGATTAGAAGTATATGAACCAAATGGGTAGGTACCTCCAGTAGCAGGAGCATTAAAAGAAGGATTACCATTCGGATCATCCCACTGGAAAGTATAAATCCATTGCTCGGCATTGATATCCTCTAATTTGACACATTCATTGTTACCATAGCTAGCAGCATTGCTAATCACAATAACCTTGTCAACATCAGAATTCTTACCATTATTGAGTGCTAACAACTCAGCCTTGGTAGGGCACTCATTAGAGGTCTTACCAAGGCCGGTCTTATTCAGAATAGCACTCCAAGTTGCTATTTCTGCCATATTACTTATTGTTTAATTGTTTCTTAAAGTCTTCGAATTCTTTTCTCAATAACTTAACTCCTTCGAGAGCCATGACACTGAGCATTTCATATTCTACTACTTTTACTTTTACATATTCCTGACCATCTTCTCCGACGAAAGTTTCGAATCTAGATTGGTTAGGTACTTGAGAAGCAGGTATAGTATTCTCTGATACCAACAGAGGTTCAATTTCCTCTAAGCTCTGAGCAATAGTTCCCACTTGGTATTTACCATTCATCTTGAAGTGAACTGTAGGTATATTACAGATTTGGTCCAGAGTATGGTTCAAATTCTCTACTTGAGATTTTAATCTACCATCTGATTCCTTCCAGAAACCAGAAGCTGCAGTAGTTTTAGCAAATACTACTTGGTCTGTAGTAGCCAATCCTAATTGAGCTCTAGTTACATTATGAGGATTATCCCTTCTGTTTGCATGGGTACTTAAGTCGGTCTGAGCTTTTGTACCTGCTGCCTTAGCATCGGCAATAGCAGCAGACTGAGCAGTAGATACTGGCATATCTGCTGGAGCTAAGTTCTGTACATTACCTAAACCTATCTGAACTTTGGTTACATTGTGAGGGTTACTCTTATTGCCAATATGAGCATCTAAGCTTTCCTTGATTACTTTGTCAGAATCCTGGATTAATTTCTCTAATGCAGTTTTAGCAGCATCAGTATAAGCCTTAGCTTCATTCAGGGCATTGGTAATATCTCCATTTAGACCAGAATTAAGTTTGTTGAACATCTCCCGAGTCAATACTCCAGCTCGATTAGCATTAGCAGCTAGGATCTCTAATGTTTGTGTAGTAGCTTCACCATATACTCCCTCAGCTTTAGTAGATTTATTGATCTGTACCCAAACTTTATCTGTATTCTGAACTACTCCTTTACCAGAAATTATAATAGTACTTGGAATAGAATCAAATAATTTCTTATCTGCAGCAGTTTGTACACCAGCTTTTTCTGCAGTAGAAGCAGGTATATCTACATGTTTATGAGGTTGTGCCGTATAATGATCATCTTGATCAGTTACAAATTGTTTACGATAATAATGGTATTTTAATTGTACATAATCTGCATATGCTTGACCAAATTCTATTGTATCTACAATAGAATTTGGAATACTGTTGGTTATAGCAGTAGCTTTTCTACCTTTAGCACCATCATAAGCAGTACCAGTAACTTCTCCCAAAATCAGAGAAGAAGTATTACTATCTACAAATTGAGTACCTGACCAACGGAATTGATAAGAGGGTTCATCCTGGGTAATATTCAAATATATCTTACCTGATTCTCCAGTAATAGGATTAGCATGATCTGGGTCAGAATATAATTTAATATTGCTCAGCTTTCCAGTTTCACTGACATCATAAGTAGCATAAACTTCGATAACATCATCAACATAAGAGGGCAATTGACTAGATGGTACTAAGCCATTACCATCCAAAGAAGCAAATCCATTAGCCTTACCCTTAGTTGCTACGAAATCATCATGCTTCTTTTCTAAGTTATTGATATTAGTTTGTAACTTATTCTCAAGATTAGTATCAGCATTGGCTCTTGCTTCAGCTTCTGCATTAATACTATTCATCAAGCTATTATCGGATTCGGTACGAGCATCTGCCTCTTCTCTAATAGCCTGAGTGAGTTTAGTATCCAATGCCTGGTCAGCTGCTTTTCTATCCTGGATTTCTTGAGCAAGAGAAGCTTCTGAAGCTTCTTTCAGTGCTTCAATTGCATCTTTTCTATCTTGGATTTCCTTAGCAATCTGCTGAGGTAAAGTTTCATCTAACTTAACTTTATCAGCAGCAGACATGGTACCAGCTTTAGTAGTTGAAGCCACTGGTAAATTTAAAGTAGTATTATCATCTTTATATACTCCTTCATTTACAGTCTTTCGGTTTACTGATACTGTAACCTTGTTAGCATCTGAAGTTGCTCCTTCTCCAACTACTACAGTCCGAGGAATAGAGTTAAATAATTTCTTATCCGCTGCAGTTTGTACACCAGCTTTTTCTGCAGTAGAAGCAGGTATATCTATAGTGAAATTATTTGGTTTCTGTATACCCTCATCAGAATTATAGGTACTTCTATTTAGGTTAGTAGTAACTACACTTGCTTTAGGAGTATAGCTAGCTCCAGTGATATAATCATTAGGCATAGAATCCAATCTCTTCTTATCTGCGGCTGATTGAAGACCGGCTTTAGTATCAGTAGAAGAAGGTATAGCAAACTTACGAGTCACGGGTTCTCCATAAAGATTGTCTTCTCCTTTTACAGAACTCTTAAAGTTTACTTCAGCTGAAGTACCATTGATAACTAGGTTCTGGTCAATTTCTGTAACCACAGTCAAGGGTAAAGCATCTGAAGTTGCTTCTTCAGCCTGTAAACGTGTCTCATGGTCATTAGTGACATTGGTAAACTTACTATCCAAAGCCGTATCTGCATCTTTTCTATCCTGGATTTCTTTGTCAATACGTTTACCCAGAGCATTATCAGCGGCAATTCTGGCAGCCTCCTCTGCATCTATATTATCCTGGAGAACCTTATCAGCATCCTTCCTTTCCTCGCTCTCAGTCTTAAGGCCCTGAGTATTCTTATCTACTTTAGCTTCAATACGAATATCCTCAGCCTTTCTAGCCTCTATTTCTGTATTCAACCGTTCCTTGATTTCAAGATAACCAGTACTTTGATTATTCTGAAGGCCCTGGATTAATTCCAAGTTTCTCTGGATGTTTGCAGCATTCTGAGTAATAAGAGTATCTTGGTTATTTGCTCTTGCCAACAATTCAGTACGAGTTTCAGTAACATAAGTTCTTAAATCCTCTATTATATTGTTAATACTATTACCCAGATTTATAATCCTAGTTTCCAATCCATCATCACCATCAATACGGTTTTGAATTTCGGTTTCAAGCTTAGTAGTTAACTCAGTAAGTTTCTGAGTAATGGTAGTTGCAAAGTTAGGATCATCTCCCAAAGCCTTAGCAATCTCTCCCAGAGTGTCAAGTACTTCTGGTGCAGAACCAATAATTTTCTGAATTGCAGCTTCTACTTGTTCGGCATTCTGATAATTGGAATCATTTTCCAACTGAGATACCTTAGTAATGTAGTTAGCAAATTCCTGGATATTATCCAACTTAGCTTTTAATAAGTCGGTAAAGTCATTTGAAGAAAGCTCTTTGCCATCTACTTTATCTACCTTTCGGTTATTCAAGTTTTCAACAGCCTGAACTCTATTGGATATTTCCTGAGCAATCTTATTCTCTAATAAGGTATCTGCCTGAGTACGATTAAGAATTTCAGTATCAATATTATTCTGAAGTTTAGTGTCCTCTGATAATCTATTCTGGACCTCATCACTGATGTCCTTAGATATAGCTACCAAATCATCCTTGTGATTTTCCAGAGCTGTAGTCAGAGAATCCTTAATTGCTTGTTCAGCGGCCTTAGCTCTTTCTACTTCGGTTTGAATAGCAGTAGTATTATTAGTTACTTTCTCACTGAGCTGAGCTAAAGAACCTGTTACTCCACTATTGACGCTATCGATTCGAGTACTTAAAGCATCATCTCCTGCCTTACGATCTTTAACCTCTTGGTCAATTCGAGCATTGATTTTCTCATCTTCATTTGCCCGGGCAGTAGATTCAGTATTTATCAAGCCAGTGAACTTATTATCTAATAAAATATCCGCTGAAGTTCTATCGGAGATTTCCTTGTCAATATTCTGTTGTAAAACCGTATCACCAGCTTCTCTCTTTGAAATCTCAGTGTTCAAGTCGATATTTACCTTATCTACCTGAGACTTAAGATTAGTATCAGCATTGGCTCTTGCTTCAGCTTCTGCATTAACCATGCCTTTTAATTTAGCATAATCTTCAGCTTCCTTAGTAATCTGGTCATTTAATCTGTCAGTATTACGTTGGATATTTGCCTTGTTAGCATTTACTTCTGTTTGCAAAGCATCTATCTTAGCCTGAAGTTCATTTTTAACGGTATTTACCGCATCCTGAATAGATAAAGCCAATTCTTGTATCTTAGTAGCATTAGCAGTTACTCGAGTATCTAATGCAGCATCAGCAGCCTTACGATCCGTTTCTTCCTTAGTGATAGCAGCTTGTAATGCAGCATCGGCATCTTTTCTGTCTTGGATTTCCTTATTCAGACTAGCTTGAATACCGTCAGTGTTACCAGTAATTTTATCTACTTCGTTATCAACGTATTCTTTCAACTTAGCCTCAAGAGCAGTATCAGCTTCCTTACGGTCAGAAACTTCCTTATCTACATTAGCCTGTACCTGGGCATCAGCTTCTGTACGATTAGTAATTTCTTGATTCAACTGTTCGGTAATAGCAGCCAATTTCTTGGTAATTGTAGTTGCAAAGTTTGGGTCATTACCCAAAGCATCTGCAATCTCCTTCAAAGTATCAAGAACCTCTGGAGCTTCCCCAATAATCTTTTCAATAGCTGCCTGAAGATCTGCTTCAGTTTGATAACCAGCATCATTGATAAGCTGAGATACTTTTGTGATATAATTAGCATGTTCTTCAATGCCATCCAATTTAGCCTTGAGAATATCGGTAAAGTCGTTTTTAGTAAGAGAATAACCTTCTCTTTTATCTACCTTACGATTATCTAAGTCTTTATCGGCAGCAATACGTTCTTGCTTTTCTTGCTCTAGTTTTTCAAGCAATTCGGTTTTATCTGTACCGGCCTGAGTTTTCAAATCCTCAATCTTATGGTCAAGGATTTCATCTTGAGCAATTCGAGTTTCTTTCTCGTTATCAATATTGTTCTGAAGTACAGTATCTGCATTCTGACGGTTCTGAGCTTCTTGAGTAATGTTCTGCTGTAAACCATTATCTGCATTCTGACGGTCAGAAGTTTCCTTTACAATCTGTTGGTGTAATACTTCATCCTGAGCAGTACGAGCTGCAGCTTCAGCATTAATCTTGGATTCAAGTTCTTGGTCTGCAGTTTTACGATCACTGATTTCGGTGTTCAGTTTAGATTCTAATGCTACATCTGCATTTGCTCTTTCTGAAGCCTCGGTTAGAATCTTATTATTTAAGTCGGCAATATCCCTAGTATGGTCTAACTGTACTTGATGAACAGCCTCGGTCAGTTTCTCATCAGCAGCTCTACGTTCAGCAGCTTCCTTATCTACCAATTCCTTAGCATATTCTTTAGCTTCAGTTAAGTTATTGTCAGTTTCTACTTCCAAATCACCAACCCGGTCTTCTACCTTTTGAATACGAGCATTGATTGCTTCTATCATCCTAGTAATATCTTGTACTACTTTAAGGATAGTTGCATTCAACGTATTAACCGAGTTAACCAAGTTATCGTTCACAATCTTAATCTGAGAAGCTAATTCGTTTTCACGGTTCTTAGCTCTAGTTACCTCAGCTTCTAATTGAGTACGTAATTCAGTTAATCGGTTAGTGATATTGGTAGCAAAGTTCGGGTCATTGTTTAATGCTTCAGCTAATTCCTTTAATGTATCCAAAGCATCATCAGCACCATCTACTAAGTCATGTATATATTTCTCAACTTGTTCTTGAGTCTGATATTTCAAATCGTTTTCTAGTTGAGAAACTTTAGTAACGTAGTTAGCATGTTCCTCAATTCCATTCAGTTTTTCTAGCAATTCATCAGAGAAGTTGTTTTCTGACAAATCCCAACCTTCTTTCTTATCTACCTTGTTTGCAATTGATAAGAAGAATGCCCAGAACTCTTTAAGAGTTCCAACAAAACCATGAGCCAAAGAGTCATCATAATAACCCTGTAATAGCCGTTGGTCAATTTCTTCGCAAGTGTAGTATTTACTAACGTACATATGTATATATTTTAAGGTGTTACTTTATTCTTTCCCAATAACAGTTCTGAGTTATTACCACGGAAGTATTCTTTTTCTTTACCAGCAAAAGCATTTGGGATATCATCTGGATTATCTGGGTCAACATCTCCTCCATCCTCTATATCCCCAACTACTACGGCATAATCAGGTAATTTCCTAACTCTGAATTTAATAACTTGGCCAAAGCCTATATGAGGTATATCTTTATCCCATACCTCTCCAAAGTAATCTTGGTAATTTGATACGAACTTCATACCAGTCATAGATTGCATGGTAGTAGCCGAATTACCAGTACCAGGCATTTCTATGTGAACTCCAGAAGGTCCATTCAAGATTATAAGATTACTGTCCCACCAATCGCCTTCTACATTGTTAAGCTTGGTGAAACGTAACATTAACATTTTCATATCTTTATGGATTTTGTTCTACGAATTTGATTTTAGTATCTCTATCCCTTTTGAGTATTACCAAGAATACCAAAGCTTCATCTTTAGCCTGAGATACTTGAGTATCTCCAGAAGGCTTATATACTATCCCATTGATAACAAATCTATCCTCAGACCAGTTAAAGTTCCAATAACCTTCCTGATTGAGATATCCGATTTGTTCTATGTAATTCTTTGAAATAAGTATAGAAAGGTTCTCATCATCTAATTCTCCAGAAACAGTAGCCTTATTAATAGGCCAATTCCTAAAAGCATTGTAATAGCATAAAGCTTCTATGGGAATATTATAATATCTTGGGCTATCATCCTCAGCATGATTTAGATATTGATTAACATGTTTAGCCCAAGTAATTGTTTGTCTTCCAGCATCCCAGTCTAAGAAATCAGTGATAATCTTTTTATACCTATTCCAAGAATGGTTCTTAACCATTCTCCAAGGTTCTTTTGTCATGATTTCTTATCTATTACGGTTAACGAAGGTTTACTTGCTTTATTGAGAGGGGCTGTTGGATTAGGTCCTCCCAAAGGAGTTGGTTTTCGATGATTTACTACTCTTGGTACTACTAACCGTTCGATTTGATCACAGAATGGTAAGTATATCTCCAACCTAGATGCCAGCATACATAGATTCTTTCTTAGTTCATCCATATACCCTCCAGGTTGAATCATCTTTGAATAAGTACTCCATAAGCTAGATATACTTTCGGACATCTTATCATAATACTGTACCTCAGTAGGACCCGTAGTAATTTGTTTTATCCTATCTCCTCTAGCATGTTCTCCAGGTGAATCACCATCTTGGTCTGGTCCAGTGGATTCAGTGGAGATAATTTCTCTGAAACTGTTTCCTGCAACCAACAGGATATTTTGTATTTGTATATTGAGATAATCCCATACTGCCAATTCCATAATTAATTGGTTTTCTAGTCCCTCATACCATAATTCATCATTATATTTATCTGGTGGTATAGTATGATTTACTAGTGGGAAGATATATAATTGCCATTTAGTGATGTATGCAGTTTTATCTTCTATGGTCATACTCTCATGCAATTCTTTGGGAATATACCTATCTATCAAATTGTAAATGGTATCCTGAAGAGTAGTATGCCCATAATTACATACAACTACTGTTCTTGTACAAGTCAAATCTAATCCATCAGAATTAGTGACATGTAGTGTTACATCATAAAATCCAGACTTCTCATAAGAGTAAGATTGATGTCTTCCACCATTGAAAACCTCTCCCTTATCATCGCCAAAGTCCCAGTCAAAAATGGATTTGGCCGGGACTTTGGTTAATACTCTAAATGAAACTTCCAGACCTGATGTTACATATGTGAAGTCTAGATTCTTTTTCATTTATATTCGGATTTGTTTATTCTTTGTTTTCTTCGAAATCTTCAAGTAAAACTTCAAGGATATCTTTTACGGTATCTTTCGGATCAGCTTCGATTTCATGTTTCTTAGCAATCAGCTTAGCTTCTTCAAGTGAATAAGCTTTGGCAATCTTACTGATTTCCATACCCTTTGCAAACTGAGCAGCTAGCTTCTTGTCAAGCTTTTCGATATCCTCAGCAGTATACTTGGCAATTTTGTTCTTATCCGGAACTAAAACCAAGTGGCCAGAAACTAAAGCTTTCTGAATACGTTTTGTTCTGTACTGACGGGCAGTAAGTTCTCTCTCTTCGCCTTTTGCAATTGAAATACCTGTTACCTGGTCGTTAAAACTATAGGCATTAGCTCCAACAGTTACAATATAAGTAGTAGCCATAATCTTTTATTTTAGGTTATAATATAAAACCCCGAACAGAATGGATTGAAACTGTTCGGGGAGAAATTAGACAAAAATACAATGAAGAAATCCCGGATATTATTCTAAGTTAACCAATAGGTATGGGTCAATGTTCATGAAGCTCGGGAATCCAGCTTCAGAGAATTTCTTGTTAGCTGCCAACAGAAGAACAGCATCCTGGTACATCTTAGAGAAACCAGTAGTCAGAGAAGCATATACAGCTTCAGTCTGATTAGATACGATTCTTTCTGATTCAAGCATCAACTGTTTAGCAGTAAGCTTAATCAAGGCAGCACTGGTATCTACCATCAACAACTGCTGATCGGGAGTTCCCGGGTGAATATAGAAGTCAGCCTTGTTGGGAACCGGAGACTTGATATTCAGTGTAGCTTCTGTAGTTCCTGAGTGACGTTCTTTAAATTCAGGCAAGTTCAACATCTCGATAGCCTGGTCTTCACCACCAATCATAGTAGTAAAGTTACGGCCCATACGAGCAGCACGAACCCAGATATGCAACAAGTCTTTATAAGTAATACCGTTGGTTGTTTCATATACACCAATAACCGGAGCAGATTCAGAACCATCAGCTTTGTTACCGTTCATCAAAACATCCATTGCCAAAGTATCCATAGCATAACCCAACTGAATACCAAAGTCACGGAGATAGATTCCCAATACATCGATTGAAACGTAGTTTTTAACTTCGTCAGTAAGTTTAAATCCTTTACCGATTTTGAACAGAGAAACTGATTTCTGTCCGAAGCTTACATCTCCCAAAGGAATTGTTTCTGCTTCATTTACCTTAGCGGGAGCAGCATCCGACATATTTACCATCGGCATAGTTACCTGCAAACCATTAATTGATTGGTCTGAAGCAATGATGTTCGGGTAGAAAGGTGCCTGACGCATACCAGTTGTAATAGCAGCACGGATGATTTCCGGTACAATCCAACGGATATTCTGTTGCGGCATAGTGAAGATGTTCTGCATTGTATCAATCTTCGGATTAATGCCCAACTTTTCAAAGAAGGCATCCTGTGATACACCATATTTACCCTGTACCAGTTCTTCCAGAGTAACTTCAATAGGCAATGTGTTATTGGAACCCTGACGGTATGCTTCCAAACTTCTTACCATTTCTGGAAGTTCCTTTCTAAGGTCTTCCATTTTCAATTGTGCAAATTCTGTATTCATTGTTCTTTTAATGTTCAGTTAATGATTAGCGTACCAATACCTGGATAATATCGTTAGCTTCATCAGCCGGTACGATGCTAATGAATTTTGTTTCCTCATCTGAAGTTTCAGCAGTGATGAAACGGTCAATCAACAGTTTATCGGTGGGTTTTACATAACCACATTCCATAGCCTCTTTAGCTACCCAGTTTACAACCATGAAAGCTTCTACGGCTACAGTTACTTCTACGGGGAAATTTCTTTGAGCCTGATAAGCAGGATTGATGTTGTCAGTTAAAGCTATACCCAGATAAACCTGGCTGCCATCTCCACCCGGGATATACGGTTCAATATTACCATCGGTATCCAAAGCTACCGGCATACCCTGATGAATAATTTTGTCTTTCTTTACACTGAAAGCCTGATGCAACTTGTGAGATTCACTCTTATAGATCACCGCTCTGGGAGTTTTTTCACCAAACAAAGTCATCGGTTGATCTTCGTTTACTAACTTAGTAGTAGGATGAAGTGTATTCATATTCTTCTTATTTTAGAGATTATTTTAATTTGTTTGAATAGATACCTTTCAGAATCTCTTCAGTACTCTTTTCGGAATTCTGAGCAGTAGATGGATTATTAGATTTATCTTCTGGCTCAGCTGCAGAAGAAGCACGGCTTACATCATGAGAACCGCATTTAGCACAGGTCATTGGGAATTTTTCTTCCAATCGAGCTTGGTAATCTTTAGTAAGAGAGATCAAAGTTACCATGCCGGTAGTTTCGGCATTCAACATTGTAACGATAGTTTCATCAGCTTTGTCACCCATAAGTTTTTTATAGGTTGCAACAGCATTTTCACGGAGAGATGCAATGTGGTTTTTACCTACTTGAGCCATTTCCTTCAGATTTGCAACTTCTGCATTCAGGTTAGTAACCTGTTCTGTAAGAGAAGTTTTTTCTGTAGTTAAATTATCTACAGTAGTCTGAAGAGTATTACGAGAATTAACCAATTCCTTAATGGCTGCAAATGCAGTTTCCTCATTCATCTCTGTACCTTCGGCAAGAGTAAGGCAATCTTTACCAAAGATTCTTTCTAAAAATTTTTGTAGTTCATTCATATCTTTATTATTAGGATTTTGATTTCCTTGGTTATCATCATAAGATTGGGAAGTATCGTTATTTTCACTGAACAAAGCTAGGTCAGTTTTCGTATCATAGAAGAAATACTGTTTAGACTTATCATCCCTATATTCTTCGTATGAAGCCCAAGTTCTCTTGGCAAAATTGGGATTAATGATTTTACCATCATCCCCAATCTTCTGAGCAAAAGCATCAGCTCCATGAGATACCAAAGAAGTTTCTAAGTATCTTACTACTTCAGTAACGATTCTTCGTACCATAACTCCCTTAGAATCATAGGTACCCAGTTTCTGGTAGAATTCGTTATCTTCCATATTTGGGTGAGACTTATCCCACTTAAACTGTACTGTTACTGAATTAGAATGGATAGATGGGGGATCCATAAGAATGCCTCTAGCAATTCTCGGATTTGCTTTACCATCAATCTTTAATATACCATTAATACCTGCAGGAATAACAAAAGAACCATCCTTGTATTCATCTTGCCAGATAACTTGTGATACAGCTCCAATAGCATTACCAATATTAGTCTCATGGTCACAGTTTACTGTTTGTCCTAAGAGCATTCTCATAGAAGCTTTTAATACTCCATTTTGACCAAAATCGGTAGGATTCCAGTTCTTAGACACAATAGTTGCAGATAATAATCTGAACATTGGTTCAATAAACTCCTCATCTTTAGGAGTAAGTTCTTCTGGCTTCAAGTCAGGATAATAGGTATTATAATCTATTTCTCCTCCCCAAAAACCAAATTGACTGACTGACTCCTTAGAAGTTTGAGCCCATTTATAAAAATTCTCCGAGAAGGTTTGTGGTTCTATGGATGTTGGGATATACCCAGCCATTATAGTATGACCACTACCTATCACTAAAGAATCTAAATGTTCTCTGTTCTTTTTAGTAATCGGTTTACTCATCTTGATTTAGTATTTTGATCTCCTCGTGAAGGAGCCGGGTTATTTTTATCTCTTGATCTACGAGCGGATTGATTCTTATCGTCCTGTCTCTGTTTCTTCTTAGTACCCTCTTGTGGGTCTGAATTACCTCCCTTAGCAAATTGGTCTTCCAATGAAACTCTTGGTTCTTCTTCTGAAGGAGAATCATATCCCATTTCCCAAGCATACTGATATTGAGAAATAATACCTGCCTTGTAAAGCAAGTCAAGGTTCTGAATCTTATACTGTCTACCTTGTTGGATTTTAACCTCATCAGAGATAGTGGATGATCCCCAAGTAATGGATATCCCCTTGCAATCAAAGCCAGCCAGACGTAGTTCTAGTTCATAAATAAACTTAAGAACATAAGAAACTATCATTTGGATATTCTTTAGCTGACTTATAAGCTTAGAAAGCATAATACCAGTTGCCCCTTCTCCAATGGAAGCTTGTACTCCAATTAGGTTGCCATTTACTCCCAAACCATTAGCAACTGATTGCTGGTTCATATTCCAGGGTTTATCAATATTGCTCATCTCTTTTGAAGTAGAGTTAAGTTTAAACTGGTGGTCATCAATGTAACCAGTTACTACTCCATCCTTCATACCTTCCCTTACATTCTGTTTCAAACGTATTAGCTCCCTATTTAATCTTCTAGTGTAAGCTTCTACATTTTCATTAGGTTTCTGTTGTGGTTTTTCCATCAAAGCCTCTAGAAAACCAACCATACCACAGATTTCCATGATATGTTTAAAATTGGTTTTCATATCATGCTGACCCTTTAATGAGTCCAATGATGCCATAAAAGGAGGTATTCCATAAGGTTCATCGGTATCATTATACATACCAACATAACAGTAGGTCTCTGTATTAAGTTTGATATAATCTTGCTTATTCGAGCCATTCCAAAGAGTGTTCCTCTGATATGGACTGTATACACCATTATTCTCTCTTTTGAATACTATCCTATCTGGTTTGAGGAATAATACAGTAGCTAGACCCTCTAACTTTTCATTTGGTACGGCTTCTACTGAGATAGCTCCACTAATCATCAATTGGACTATCATTTTGTTTACCAAGCCATCCATACCAGCAGTATAGTTAGACCATTTAGAGGATACCTTAGAAAGATGATCTCTCATCTTATCAGCCTCTTTATCGGTATTATTAGGGAAGGTTATGTTGTGACCAGTATTAGCAAGCTTAAACATGTCCTGTAAAGCTATGTTAACATCTGGATTCACTTTATATAAATCCCTTAAAAGCTGAATCACTTCAACACGAAAAGAAGGCGTAACCATCTGAGTTAAGCCTTTCAATGTATGAATGAAGTTACCTGGGTCATCATCCGGTTCCGATACTCTACCGGGTGAAATAGGTACCTCCTCTTTTTTACTTGGAGGATTAGCCTTGTTTTCTTGTATTGGAGATCGATTCCTTCTATCGAATCCAAAAAACTTAAGAATTTTCATTTCGGTTGTATTATTACATTAGTTTTTCCTTTTCGTATGTGATTACAAATAGCTTTACCAAATATATCATCATCAGAATAAACATCTCCTTCCAAATCCACATCTACAGCAGAAGTATTATTTCGGTGTTTACCCATAGCTACAGGTCTACCCAAACCATCATATATAAAGGTAGGAGCTTCTTGAACAAAGAAAGGATCCTTCACAATAATATTCTCTTCTCGAATATCTTGTTCTAGACCCTCTATAATTACTGAACGATTCTTTTGGGTAGTTAACCAACCTGGAGATTTATCAACCTCTGGTCTAGACTTACCTTTCTTTTTCAGAAGCTTTTGATAGTAGTATAGGTTAGGGTATCCTTCTGACTGAAGAGCAGAAGTTACTGCTAACCCAACGTCGTTAGATTCTGGAGCTACAACAGCAAAATTAAATAATTGCCCAGTATCTCCCAGTAACCTAGCATATTTATCTACTGCCATTCTTCCCTTATACACAACTTGTTCTTCTCCCAGCTTGTCCATACAAGTGAAAGAAGAATAGTCTGAGCCTCTACCTGTTGCAACGTCTGCACCGATAAAGTACTGTTTATTTGGATCTGGTTCGTTGAATTGTCTATACTGACGATTGAAACGATATTTTAAAACTGGATAATCACTTAAGCAATCTTCGATAGCCTTGATATCTGCCATATCAAATACTGTATTACCTGAAGAAAGAAAGTCTCCATCGATTTCTTGTGCAGTTCTTTTTGGACCCAATGCAGAAGCCATCTGGTCATACCAAGATTGATCCCGTTCTGGGTGCATCTGCCAATATAATCGAATAGCATTGAAAGGATTACCTCCAGCTATAGCATCTACCCATGTTGAATGGTAAAAATTACTCATACCGTATGGAGTAGAATTGATGATGGCTGAACCTCCGGTGGAAAGCGTAGGGAAGGCAGCTGCCCAAATAGCTGAAGCCCACCGAACGATTGCAGCCTCATCAATTACTAGGAGAGAAAGAGATTCTGAACGACCGGCTTCGGAAGAGGTTGGAATGGATTCTATGAATGAACCATTATCAAATTCAATCATAGAGGCAGAACCAAATTCTCCAGTTCTTCCGTTAATGATCGGAGTTTGCATATACCATGGAAGATTCTTATACATGAACTTAATCTTCTTAAGTACCTTTTTAGCTGTAGTATCCTTAATGGAGATAATGTTTATCTTCTTATTAGGATGATATGATGCCAGCCATAAGCAGTACATAGATATAAGTTCTGTAATACCCGCTTGCCTGAACTTTAACAAGATATTGAATCTCTGGAGTATAAATTGGTATAGTACGGCTTTTTGATACGGATATAATTCAAATCGAACCTTTCCTCTCACTGGATGTATCACATAACAAAAAAGGCTGAAAAAGAAAACATCCGTTGTAACCCTAGATAGATTAGATAATTCTTCTCTTGTAAGGTTAGTTGGTGTTTCCTGTATCTTCTTTGCCATAAAATCTAAAATTTATAAGTTACTACCAGTTCTAAATCAGTTTTGATACCTGAGAAATATCTTGGGTAATAAAAACTGTTTATCCCCAGTTTGTAATTAAATCTCTTAGTCTCGATTGAAATTCCTGTTCCCAAATCCCATAGATTGTTAAAGGGTCGGTACTTACCATAAACATAAGGAACTAATCTTATTCTAGATTTGATTTCTTGTGTGGTAAGTTTTCCGTTATACCAAGAATACTTGTAATTATTAGTGTCGATATGAAATAACCTACTAGAATAAATACCTGAATTTTGATTAAGGAAACTCAGTGTAAGTTGATTCTTATCGATTACTAATTGAACAAGAGAATCCTTCTCTGAGATTATAGAATCATGGTTATTAGCGGCATGAATAGGCGGCTTATCCCAATTCTGATAATTGTAAAGAAGGATTCTACTTGGGTTAAGTAAATTATCGTAGGAAATTGGCAGGAAATCTTTCCTCAAATAAATTGTATCAGTATGTTGAATGATCTCTTTATCAGGTAACCTACTGAGTTGTTGATTCAGTTTGTAATTCCTGAAGCAAAGGTAAATAGTAAATCCTAGTAAAAGGACTACCATGGCAATCTTAAGCTTCTTCATCTTTTGATCTGAGATAGGCATCTTTTGTTTTGTATCTATCAATTATTACTCCCAAAATTACTTTGAAATTATTACTGAAGTCAGTAGTCGGAATTCTAAATCGAATATCGATTCCTTTTGAATCTTGAGTAATACTCATTCTGATTTTTCCCTTGTGACTCTTTACAACTCGATTATAAAGAGTTGCTAAGAGATTAAACATACTCTTCAGATTTTTCGGTAATATCTCTGTTCTGTATAAAGTTTCTTTGTTCATTGTTACTTGAGTTTTTCGGTTTCAATTCATAATAGTCAACTCACTCTATATCAGGTGCTTGGCATTCATTTGCCAAGTCTGGCATAAGCCAACTAATTCAAATTCAATCAGTTACGAAACTGGCTTTGTTTTTCCCTTAACAATCCCTTTTCCTGATTGATTCTTATATCAGTATTCCTTATTCCAATATTCCTTATTCCAATACCCTTTAAAAGCCTATTAGATTTATATAGGGGGGATTCACTTGAAATTAAGGCATTTCTTAAACCATAATCCTATTTCACATACTGACCCTTTAGCAAGTGTATACCTAGCTTTATTTAACCAGTAGTGATAAGTCTTAGGATCCCAAGTTGCAAATCCCCGAATAAATACTCGGTAATTTTCAGGGAATCCCATAATGGCCTTGAAATCATAAATACCCAAGGGATACCCATCTGGTCTAAATTGCCTATCAGAGGGTCTCAAGGTTAAGGGTGGTTTATCATCTTCCAATCGATATACTCCCGGGAGAGTACTCATCTTAGCAGTTTTGATTGGCCATTTCTTTTCATCTTTGAAATCATGGGTCCAAAGTTGTCTTACTTGTCTGACTGTAAGATTTTTCTTTTCAGGTAATTTCCGATAATCATACATTGCTAAAACTTTATCAGAGAATGGAATTAAAGCTTCCTGTGGGGCTTGTACTAGTAAATCTCTAGTAAGTTTTGGAGTATTTACTTGGAATACTTCATTAAAAGAATCCAAATACTCTTTTCCCTTGTCTAAATGAACTCCGATAATTACTAATCTTTTTCTTGATACTTGGGAGTTTCCGAAGTCAGAAACGCTTCTTTCGTGAAAAATAAGTTTATAGTTCTTAAAGAAGTCCGTTAACATTTCTTTAGAAATGAGAGATATCAATCTTGGTAGGTTTTCTATAAGAAAGAGAGCGGGTTCGTAATATTGAATTGCTTGGAATACTAGTTGTATACTTTTATTACTTTTAGGGTCTCCAAGAGCCTTAGATTTAGATAATCTCATTACTGAGCAACTACCACAATCAGGGCTAGATAATATGATATCTGGATGCCAATCTTCTGGTAGTTCATACCCTTTTAAGAAAGGTATGCCTTTGAAGTTAGCTTTCCACTGTTCTTCTCTACTGGTATGGAATACTCCACGAGGTTCTATATTTCCAATGAGTTTATTTTTAAAAGGGAATAGGAGGGCTCCTTGCCCTCCACATACTCCCAGTACTTTTAAGTCTTTCATTTCTTGTAACTTCTCAATTTTATGTATTTGAACCAAGCATAATGCTTCCTAGTTGAAATATAATCCAGGTTCGAATCATTATTATGAGCTTCTTCCTCAAAACTTACATCATGATACCTTTCATTCTGCTTGTTCCATTTAGCAAAACAAAGTATGATTAAGTACTCGATTCCATACCAAAGGTAGAAAAATATCCATAACATCTCAGCCATTTGCTTTGAATGTATATGTTCATGGTTATAATCTACCTCAGTAAACTTAGCCCCCTTTCTTACAAACACTAAACCAAAAAAGTTGATGGCTTTGTATCCCTTGAAAGGTATAATGTTGTTGTATATTACTTTCATAATTTATCTTTGAAGTTTTCGTAGGTATTTCTTAGTTTTTGGTCGTAGTTATTGTCTTTGTAACCAGGACCATTATATCCTTTAGCGAAGGCATCCCAGTCTTTTGCCTTCAAATGCTTCACTAAACCGGAGTTATAGAGGAAATGATACATCATTTCTAGCTGCATTTCATGAGATTCAGACATCTTTTGGATCATTTCATCCACTGATTGACATCCACAAAGCTGATAATTGAAGCCCATAATCTGTCCCAATCCCCAAGAAGTAGCTAAATTAGCACAGTTTTCATCAATTTTACGAGCTGCTTCGAGTCTTTTCCACTCTCCTTCACCTCCTAAGTAGAATTCTTTGGTCCATTTTTGATAAACTAAGGATGGATTTCTCTTGGCTAGATCGTATAAATAGGTTCTTTTACCTTCTCCATCGAGTTTTATCTTCAAATATTTCCACATTACATGACCCTCGAAGAGAATCTGAGGTCTACCAGAGGGTAAAAATCCGTCTCGATTACCACATTCTACTACAGTTACTGTCTTTAACAGAGCTGGTTCAAGGTTTAACTTGTTTGCAACCTTGGCAATTAATTCGTTAGTAAGTTTATCCATAATATAAATTCTTAGAGTTTACATTAAAGAGGATAAAGTATTGCTTGTAGCCTTTCTTAGGTAGGTATATCGAGTTCTATTTATCAATGAAATGAATAAATAATTTAATTATGTTAATTATGGATATAGGAAAGAAACAACAGATTATGGTTGATTGGTTTAGGAAAACCTTAGATGAATTGAAGAAACCCTGGAATACCCAGGTATATTTGATAACTGATAAGTATCATGTTTACATTGCCAACAAGGATATCAGATTAATAGGAAGTAATTTCGGTAAGGCAATCGATAGACCTTTGAAATATTTCTTATTTACTGATGGTAAGGTACAGTATTTCAACAGTATAGAATTTCTTGGCTATTTGCCTTTCGAATTAAGAGACGAATACCCAGTCAATTGCAAACCTCTCAATCCTTGGGAATACGACTACTATCGTCAGCATGGAATAACCTCAGAAGATTTGCAGAATTTATTCAATAATGATTGATATTTAAAAATAAAATAGTATATTTGTATAACGAAATAAATACATTATTTATATGAAAAAAGAAGTAATAAAACTCAAAGAGGGTAACTCGGTAATTTACCAAGACAAAACCCTAATGGAAAAGGCAAACGTAGTATCTATCGATAAAAAGAATGGTACTGCAATATTATCTAATAAGGTAATAATCACTAGAACAACAAATCTAGAGGGTCAATTTACTCGATTAGATGGGAAAGGTAATGCAATAATCCTACCTTGTACTACAGAGAATGAACAGAAGTACAATGCCTTTGTTGCATATCACCAATCCAAGAAATCCTTAGAGGCAATCAAAAAATGGTTGGATGATAACGGGAAACATAAGGATGATGAAACCCTTGAGAAAGTGATAACCTTAGATAAGAAACTTAAAAAACTAATCGAAAAGCTCAATGAATAGTACTTGGATAATATTAGGCATAATCTATGGGATATGCCTAATCCCCTCTATATTTCTAACCAAGCTGTTATGTCAAGAAATCAGGGTGCTAAGACCTCACTTATTATTTCTTACCATCTGGTTAGTATTACCTTTATTTCCTATTTACCTAATATTCTTTAAAAAGAAAAACAATGGCTAGAATTAAAGATTACGACGAAGATTTATCTGCTCCCAAACTCCTAAGAGAAAGGGCAAGAGATAGCAAAGGTAGGTTCATTAAAAAGGACCTACCACCCTACCTAGGGGCTGAGCAAGTATTAAAACCTAAGAACTACTATCACTTCGATAGTCACGGTAATTATAAGGGTAGCTCAATGAATTTTGATGCTCTAGTATGCCTTGGCTTTACTTGGTTTAAATTACTGGGAGTAGCATTAATGATATTGCTATGGCCAATAGTATTTATATATGCCCTCCATGATGGGATAGAGGGATACCCATTTAAGAAGTATGCAATCCCTTATATCTTTATCCTAGTGGCTTGGTTTATAATATTCTTATATGGATTAGTATCATGAGTAATATCGATGAAAAGGCAAAGAATAACTTCACCATAGAGATGAGGATATTCGAAAACTATGAGAAAGTGAAGCATGAGATAATCAAGGTAATTGATTTTCTAAGACATGCAGAAACTAACCTAGGGATGTGTAGGATATTCTATAATCAGAACCATGAATTCTGGCATAGTGTAATTAAACCATGGTTCAAACCTGAAAGGTTTGGTATTACCCATCTCTGGTTTTCTTCAGAATTTAGTCACATAGGTTATGGAGAGTATCATACTATAAGAGGTAATCGATGGTTGAAGACTCCCATAGATAAGATTGATAGAGAGAATCGGATATTTGGGTATTGGTTTCCTCCCTATAAGAAATATATCCCATATAGGATTAAGGTTTTGAAATTGGCTTTAAAGGATTTGGAAAGGATTAAGGAAGAGTATGGTAAGGATTGATAGATTAAGAGAAGATAGTGAAAAGAGAATCTTAAGATTCTCTGAAGGTAAGAGTATTTGGTATCAGATTTGGATTGATCCGGGAGATATGATGAGAATAGAACCTTTATTAGAAGGAGGTAATCGGTTATGGTGTATTGAGATTCAGAAGTATTATGTTTTCTTTTATGAAGTAAGGAATGGTAGAAGGATTATTGGGAAGAATAAGATTAAGGAGATATTGGATATTCTTTTGTAGGATGAATGCCAGGGATGTTTTATTCTCTGGTTTCTCTGTGTGTTATGTGGGCATGTGTGGTGTGGGATATCTTGGCATGCCCTTAATGCGAGGTGTCAAAATCATGGCCTACTAAAACGAGCGTACGGTTCCGTTAAATTTAACATTTAAAAATAAAAAGTAAGGGACAAACATTTTTATTTGTCCCTTTGCTTTTTAATTATCTACTAAATGATTATTTAAATCTTCTTTAAATTGTTCATCTAAACAATAACATAAGTATAGTAAAAAAGTTTTAAAAGAAAATTTTTTATAAATTGTATATTCAATTTCATTTAAATAGTTCATGCTTATTTGTTCAATCAATAGAAATTGCTCTACATTAATTAATTGAAAAGTTTGTACGTCAATAATAGTAGAGATTATTCTATGATTTGGTTTTAAAAGAATATAAACTACATATAAAGCACTAACAAAAACAGCTAATAAGATAACAAACAAAATTAATAACATAATAATTTTATTTTATAGAGAGCTATTTTAAAATAGCTCTCTGATTAAACAATTTATTTTTTGACAATCTGTAAAGCCTTTTTCAAAATTTCTTTGTTTGTTTCTTTCATATTTTCAGAACAAACAGAAGAAAGTGAGAAATCATTTACTTTGTAAACTTGCTTATAAAAGTCTAAAAACGCTTTTTTTAGCTTCTCTAAACGTGTTTTATCTTTTTCTTGAACCAATGATTCAGACAAAGAAAGAATTGTATTACGGAATTTTTTTCTAGCTACTTTCTTTTCTTTGTCCGAAAGTTCTGAAAAAATTTCTTCTTTATAAATATCTGATTTTTTGACCCCAAAAGAAGTTTTTAAAAGTCCCTCGGTTGATTTATTGAAACTAGCTAGAATATCCTTATAAAGAATATTGTTTGCTTTTGCTTGTGCTTTAGCTTTTTTAGCGCTTACTTTGTTGATTTTTTCTTTTGAAGAATTTTCAACTACATTTACATTCTCAACAACTGAATTTAATTTTTTTTCTTCCATAATAAAAATGCTTGAACTTTTGAATTTATTTTATTATAACCTTTTCGATAAAAATTCAAGTCTTATTATAAACTCGAAAAGGTTTTTGTTTTTATTTCTCTATGCAAATATAAGAACTATTTTTTAATCTACAAAATTTTTCAAAGATTTTTTTTGAAAATTTTTCTCATTAAATTTTAGACCTCTTATCCCTTTCTGACATTACAAATATAAGGACTTTATTTTAATCTACAAAATAATTCGAGAAAAATTTTAGTTAAAAATGAATTTTATTATTTTAATAATAATTTTCAGAAAATATTTGCATATTTCAAAAATTTTATTATTTGCGTGTACATTATCTATTATCAAAAATTTTTATCAAATTTCCCCTCATTAACCTCTGGGCGGCCTAAATTGCCCGCACGTTGTCCGCTATATAATACCTGTATGATAACAAGGTTAAGGCCATCTATGGTTCCCTTACCATATCCTCTTGGTAATCCTCGTACTAAATCCCCATGGCCAGAAGATTCTAGGGGATTTTCGGAGGGCCTTTTAAGTGGCTATAGAATATCTGTATATTATATACCTATTACCTGAAGGCCATATATGGTCGATAGTTAGCGTACTTAGGTAAGCCTTATAAGATCTATAGATAGGCCTAGTGGGTTCTTATATAGGGCTAGTAAGTATATGTGTAGTAAAGCTCTAGTACTTCTTAGGTGATTATATGAAGTCTATAGATGGCCCCTTAGGTATGTACATAGAAAAGCCCAGGTACCTTAGTTAGGCCTGGGCAATATTACTAGGTTAGTTTTAATCGAAGTATACTGTGAAGTATATACCAGCTGTAGTAAAGGAATAGTAAAGGTTATCTGAAGAATCTGGTTGCTCAGTAGAAAATTCGATTAGGCAATCGTCGGTATTAATATAAAGGCTAATAAAGTGATTGCCAGCATTTATTAGCTCTGGTAAGTTTTCGTCGAATTGGTCGTTTGAATTGTAGATATATTCGTACCAAGGATACTCTGGTAAGTAGTTAATAAGATTAGTGATGATCTTATTGGTTATCTGATTTACTGGGACTGAAGGATAATCGGGATAAGTCTCGGGTTCAGATACTAAGGGTTTGGTACTGAGGTTAAATTTAATGTTTTGGATAGTTACTTCTTTTTTCATAAGTCTAAAATTTTAAATGATTAATATATTTCTTTTTATCTGATGCAAATATAATACTAATATTTTAATTATGCAATATCCTTGATTGCCTTTCGAAGGCCCCTAATGTCCTAGAATTATCTAAAATAACCATAATATAAATACTTATGCAATTAACAACAATATTACTAGGATGGCAATTAAAAATAGCCCCTTGATTGCCTAGAAATTTATTAAATCCGAGGCCATTTATGGCATAAATTGTGTACCCAGTTTTATAAAATCCGAGCCTAAAATGGCCCCTCTAGGTACACAATTTTAATATAAATCCTAGCCTCTTGGCAATTAAAATCCGAGTCTAGGTACACAAAATCACAACCTAAATCCTAGATTACACAAACTAGCCAAACAGAACACTTTTCAATTACACGTGTGAAGCTAAAATACATACGTATCTAAATCCCACCCATATTAGTATATTATATATAGGCGTTACTAAAATAGCTACGTGTCAAAAAGGCTCATATACGTATCTCAAAAACTATTGCCAGAGTGTACTTTTTGCTTTTCTGTGATTTGAGGGGCCATGTAGGGTGATTTTATTGCCTAAAATGGCCTTTGGGGCCTCAAGGATTTAGTACTTTAAATTTTGAGAGCTATAGTGTTTGGTATAGTACGGGGGCAGCCAAATGGGTATGTTCCTGACATTTTCGAAAAACCCCCGTTGGTACACAGAAAAGAAGGAAAACCAAGATCCTAAGATATGTATATTAGTATTAATTATATGTATTATATATTGATTGTGATTATGTATCTTAGTTAGTGATATTATGTATATTCAGATTAGGTGTATATGAGGTTTATTGTGTACCTTGTTATATATTATTTGTATATTTCTTTGTTGGGAGTGGGGTGGGTGGGTTGTGTACCTAGTATCTGTATACTTGGTTTTTATTTTGTTTGGGAGGTAATTGATTATTACTTGGTTTGTGTACACAGAAATACCTAGAGTTTTCTAGGCTCTAGGTATTCTTTTTATTTATCTTTTGTGGTGTTGGGAGAGGGATACTAGATCTTCTGGGTTCTGAAGTATATCCTGTAGGTATGGGTTTATCTCTTGGATGTTATACTGGGCTTGGAACCTAGAGATGGTACCCTTTAGTTCATCTATTAGAGTATCATAGAGGTTATTGTATATTATCTCTTTGATTTTGGTTTGGACTTCTTTGTTTTGTTCTAAGGGTATTCGTCGGATGGTTGAGACTTGGATTTCTATTGGTTTCTCTAGGTCTGGTACCGTTGGTAGGTTACCTATATAGTCTAGTCCAGAGATGAGTTCTAATATTTCTTCGTTGGACATAGATAATATATAGTTGGGCTCTTTGTATACTTTGCAGGTTAGTATTTGATTACCATTCTGACTGAGGGTGATTCTTGATGAAGGATTTGTTGTTTTCATTGTTTTAGTTATTTTTTAATTGTTCGAGTAGGTTTGATATCTCAAGTTGATAAAGGATTTCTGTTTCCTTGTGATTGGATTCCCATCTCTTGATGGCATTGTAATAACAGGTATATTGGGTTATCATCTCTTCCGCTTGGTCTTTGTCTTGAATAAAGGATTTTAGGTGTTTTTTGAGATCAATTACGATTATATCTTGGTGTTCTGGAGTTAATTGAAGGATTCCGAATAGGATAGCCTCTACCTGAGAAGGAGAATAATCATAGTATTGGTCATCAGCACCTTTGGTTAAATCCATGCGAATAAGATTTTCTCTCAAGTTTTCGAATAAGTCCTTCTCTGAAGCATAGGTAATAATATTACCAAGGAACTCGTCAAATGGTTCGTCTTCTATCTCGATTTCGTAAATCTCGATGTAGTCGGTAGTGTCATTAATAATGAATCCACCAGCATAGTCATAAGTATAAATGGTATAGGGATTAAGAAGTAATTTCTTAAGGTCTTGGATATTTTCTAATGTTCTCATAAGTTCTTTGTTTTAGATGGTTATTTCTTCTCTTGGCATTGTTAGGACTTCATAGATAGCATCATCTACGTTGATATCGAAATATGATGTATGGGAAATGATTTCCTCTAGGTCTTCCTCTTTTGGTTCCCATCCATAGTATCTGGCAATGATATAGGATTTAAGTATATTCTCGATATCTAAGTTATGAGTACCTATGTGATAGGTACTCATGATGTAGGCAATTGTTTTCATAGCATCTCTCCAGTAATTTGTTTTTCGAATGTTTCTTGATTATCAGGCTCTGGCCAGTTCATGGTTTCTTCCATGTATTCAATTACTAAGTCCATGAATTGTGCTTGTAATTTTGGATCAAGTGTTGAAATCTCTGTTTGTACTTCCCGTTGGATTTGGTCGTAGTGATAAGCAAAGGTTCGGCGGATACGGGTTGAGATACCGGCATACTTTTTTAATAATTCATCATTTTTCATAAGTCTAAAATTTTAAAATGTTATTAATTAAATTTTACTCTGCAAATATAACTACTTTATTTTATATATGCAAACCCTGGTTATCATGGCTGAGGAATAGGTATGATATCTGTTATGATTACCTTTTCTGAAGAAAGATTCCAATAGTTCTGGATTTCTTTTAAGGCATTAATCATATGTAGATGTTCGGGTATCAGTTCCTCTCCAGGATATTTGAGGTAATCTCTTATCTGTTCTGTTCGATAATTGAGGGTAAAGGCCTGAGTATCCTTTAGTATTTCACGTACATGCGTTTGTCCGTTATTATTTACCTGTATATTATCGAATACCTGATATGAAATTAGAAATCTACCTTGGGTTAGCATATATCTCTACTATTTGTTCATATTTATCCGTGCTAGTAAAAGTATCAAGGAAATAGTTATATTCCTTCTCGTTAGTATGGAATGGATGCTTGTGCAATTCATATTTGCAATAATGTTCCCATGGATTACCTGGTATGAATGTATCTAAGTTAGGCCCAGAGGAATTAAGGAATAGGACTAAGATAAGCCCTAATCCTAGATAATATAATGCTGTTCTCATAATTCGTTAAAGATTATTGGTCTTTTATTGTATTAATGAATGTTATCTCATGGTATTAGAATTCTAAGTTAAACAATTGAATGGTAAGCATACTTGGGAATTTCCCTCCTTCGTAATGAATATTAGAAGTATTAGAGTAATTGTGATAATCATCCTTTAGTGATATCTTAAGAATATCCAATAGCAATGGGTATAACTTGTACTGGTTAGCATTTAGCCATTCGTTATATTCTTGGATATCGAATTCTGAAGTAAAAGTAGCAGAGAGTTGGATAAAGGGTTTATCCAAAGAATCTGGGTTATGGATATTTGTCTTAAGCCAAACCTTGGAAAGCATGTGGGATTCCTTTTGCATTAGGTTGACTGAACCAGTATTTTGCCATTGTTCATATTGGTAAATTGTGATACCAGTTTTGAGTGCTGTTGTAATGTTGTTCAAGTTCATGAATGTCTAAATTTTAAATGAATAATATCTTCTTTTCTCTGATGCAAATTTAATACTTTATTTTTAAATATGCAATATCCCAGATTACTTAACTGAGGCTTCTATTGGGTATCTGATATAGCCTCTTCTGAATAAGAAAGAGGCCATTAATGGATTTTACATATTTCGCATCTTTACGAAAAGCATCAGGATTCTTTTTCTTAAACTGATGCCACCAATCATCATATTCCTCAAGGGTTTTGAATACCTTGTTTAAATCCTTAGTTGGACCTGTTAACTGAATTGTCTTAGGCCATACTTTAACATCTATTCTCTTACCATCATCGAAATATATACGAGAAGGTATAATTACTTCATCTGGACCTGGGTATGGAGTTGTGCTCATAATTTTGTTATTGTAAAAGTTATGTAATTGTCTTTAGTTATCACAAAGGTAATGATAGCATTACCTTGTATTGAAATAGATAGAGATTCAGGAGTATCTGCTAATATGTAGTAACTTAAGAAGTTAGCTCTAAGCAAATTAGTAAGTACTTCCCTTAGTCTGAATAATGTACAATTATCAGGATTACCATAGATTACTGATTGAAGATATTGGTCCTGATGATTAAGATGGTACCATCTTAATCTAGCCAAGTTTAGTTTCTCGGCTAGATCAAATTGTATGATATTTAAAAGTCTTCTTATGGGTGTCATACTGTAAAGGTAATTTGCATTATGTTTGAAGATATACGGTTGATAGATTTGATATTAGCTTCTCCATCAGTGAAGTTCATGGCAAAGTTTACCATAGTAGCATCTGCAGCACCATTAGAAGTATCGGGAGTTTGAAATAAGAAAGAATATATTGCAAATCCGTCCTGTTTAGATATCATTGCAGATAATGCTAAGCATTGGTTTTCAACGTAGGCATTAACTAATAGATTCATTAGATTGTTGCTGTAATCTAGGATTTCCTCTAAGTCTAAGGAAAATAATTCTTGGATTTGAAGACCTAGGTTAGTAACTAACTTGTCTAGATGTTGTGTGGTTTGGAAGGTTTCATTATTTTTCATAAGTCTAAAATTTTAAATGAATAATATATTTCTTTTTCTGATGCAAATATAACTACTTTATTTTATATATGCAAACCCTGGAATACTAAGCTGAGGATATGTGTAAACGCTAAGAAAGGCAGACTACTATCTGCCTTTCGAATTTATACTCTGTATCGGATTAAATTCCATTTATCGTTTACTAGCCTGAATATCCAGAGATAATGGTTAGTGAACTCTAATAAAGTACTGTATTCAGAGGTTTCAAATACCAAGAGATCTGAGTTCTTTTCTAGAATATTGAAATGGATGGTTTTATTAGTACCCTTTCGAAGGATTTCTCTGAGATCATTCTTTAGAGTATCATCCGAAATGAACATATTATATTGTTCTCCCATATAATCCAGATATTTATCCCTGATATCTGGATATATTCTAGACTGGCTTACGTTAAATTGTTTCGTTTTCATCTTGATTTTCTTGATTTATGTTACGTTCGATAATGTTTTGAATACATATTCTTCGGCCCTCTTCTTCTGTCTGGTCCAAGATATAGGTAAGAGAATGATTAAGGAATAACATATCTGTATCGTAATTCCTCTTGAATACCAGCAATTCAAATTCCTTTAACCAATTGTGCTGCATCAATTCCAGTATCTCCTCTAAACCAACATGGTCCGTATCCATATATCCTTGGCATTTATACCAGATATCTGTAAAGACTCCAGTAATATATTCTGGTATCTTGAATCTATCAGATACTTCATGGGCTGGGACTAAATCCTTAGCAACTTGGTATTTTTCTTTGGTTATTACCATGTCTGATTTCCCTGATAGCTTTCTACTGGTGTTAACTATGAGTGGTACCTTGTAGTATAATAGGTAAGGTTCTTTGTCATATACCCAATATCTGCTTTTGTATTCCTGATAGATTAGTACATAGGGTTTATCTGAATACATACCAAAGAGTCTTATATAAGCAGATAGGTAATTCTCTAGGTCTTTAGCACATTGTATATTCTGGTTAAATACTACCCTAGTATCTTCTAGGTAGATGAGATTCAGAGAATAGCTTAACTCTGATTCCTTTGATTTACGAAATCTGTTGAATAGGTTTTTGATGTTCATAATGTCTAATATGTAAAATTAATGAATACTGTTCTGGTTCCTTTGAAGAAAGCTTCATGATTGTAGTCTTCGTATTTATGACAAGTATAAGTTTTAGAAGACCTATCATAATGATCTCTTACCCATACTGGACTAGATTCAGAATCTTTTAATCTGAATAGTGTACCTGGTTTAAGCTGTTTTAATGGGGTTTTATCCATAATCTTATTATTTATTTATTTGATGCAAATTTAAGAATAATAAATTAATTATGCAATAAACCTCGATTACCTGTTGAGGAATTGTTCAGCTATTGAGGTAGGCTCTTTTTCTTCATATTGCTCCTCATCTAAATAGATATCCATTTCTGGGTCTGGATCCTCGGGATCTATGTTAGCTTCTATCTCTCTTCTTAATTCATGGTGTTCTCTTGAAGAGAGTTCCATAGCTCCCTTGTAATCATCGGTAATTTGCCTCATCTCTGCAGTATTCAAAGTAAGGCCCTCTTTGGTAGTATCAATTCCTTCTTGCTTAGTAGCAACTACCTCGGGTAAAGAAGATAAATCATAGTGATCGGCTAATAATTTGGCTTCCTGTGACTTGTCCATTATCTTTTGAGATTCTAGGATAATCTTTCTGGCTTCCTCTATTGATATACCTTGGTTCTGATTCAATTGATTATTCTGGGTATCTCCAAATTGATTAAAGATATTGGTAGTTCCTCCACCCATAAATGTACGTATGATGGATTGCAATGAAGTAGAAGAATCTAGTTTCATCTTAAGAGCCTTATTCAATTCAGCCGATATGAATGGAGTATAATGCCCTCCCTGAGATTCTCTTAGGATATTTACCTGATGGGAGATTTCCATTCTATCCTCTAAAGCCCATGCTACTTGTTCTCCCAATAAAGCCTGTAGCATTTCTTCCTGTCTTTCTTTATCCCAAAGCTTAGATTGCAATAATCTATCTCTCATAAATACTCGTATGTAATTGATATCTATACCTGTCTTTGTTGAGAAGGTATTAATATCATACATAATCCCACATAGCATACCATTACCCATCAACCAGTGATTGATAATGTAGTTGTATACCTTTTGTAAATCTTCAAGATTCTGACTCTTTTGGTATTCTGCTGCCATTGCAGTAGTTCCCATAGGTCTAGGAAATCTTTTTATGTTGTCTTTTGCCATTATACAAATACTCTTTTCTTATATCCTTAGATTCATCGTATCCAATCCTTTTAAGAGGACGAGCTACGTATAGTTGATAAATATTAGAATACCAATAACCAACTGCTATATTGAGTTCTTCATTTAAAGCCAAAATGAATTGAGTATCGGTAATCCTATCCCTAGTAAATACCCAGGTATAATTTCCTTCAAGGTTGGGAACCTTGTTATAAAATTCCCAACCTTTAATTACCTTAAAAATATTGCCATGAAGGTCAACGATTTCCTTTGCCATAATTGCCTTTTTTACCTCTCGAGGATTTTTTGTCTTGTTCACTAGAGTTATTTTTCATTTCCTCTATCCTTTTTTGTGTTTTTGGGTACCAGAGTTTTCTTAGGGGCACTACCTGAGTTGCAAAGAATGCCTTCCATAAATTCTGGGATAAAGGTCTTATACTTTGCCGACTGATTTCATTAAATTTATCCTCGAAGTGTTTTACTACCTTTTTAAAATCTGAATAATATATGTGACCAGTTGCTGGGTTTATCTTTTGTTGCCTTTGGCATACTTCTAGTAAATCTTCTCCCATTTTATTCATAAACTCCCCTCTATTAAATTGGAAGTTCTCTTGATCTAGTCTAAATATTTTTACGTAATCTTTTGTTTCCATTATATTATATCTCTGTTTCTAAGTGTTTAACATCATAGGGTAATACCTGAAATAAGTATCCCCTTTTATCATCCTCGTAATAGGATGACCATAATCTCCCTTTTAATCGGTATAAATCCAAGTCATAAGTTTTCTTGGGTATACCTGTGATAAATAATTTGTGATTGCCTCCTGGGTTAACTTCGAATTCCCACTGGGTAAAATTTCCTATGGTACCATAATCTGGCAATTTATTTCCCAGTAAGGTTGGTAAGGCAATATCCTTTACCAGAGTTTCTTTGGGGACCCTTTTCCCATTTACCCAGATCCCCAGTTGTGATTTACCGATATATACATCTTTTACTATTTCTCGAAACATAATTCAATGATTATAAATTTAACACCTTGACCTAATTCTAAGTCATTTACTGCATTAATATCCCTAGTACTATGTTGAAGGTTTCTTAAAGAAATTCTAGAATCTTTCGATATCCTATAAGATCTTCTTACCAAGAGCAAGGCATTTCTCCAACAAGCAACCATAGAAGATACTGGCCCAGAGAATAAGACCTTGCTGGTCTTATTTATCTCTACCATTTTTTCTTCGTATAGTTTTTGACTCTGAAGATACCATACTTTTATTTCTCTTATGTTTTCTTTTCTTCTTTCTAGAATCAGCTTTGACATAATCTTCTATTTCTTCAAGTTTACCCAACAATAAGAATCTTACGAACATATCTATAGGCCTGAAAAAGTAATTTCTTATATTCTCAGTGCCTAGATAATAATCATATACGATAAAGAATTTTTTAATCTTTCCGTGTTTGAGAGATCTTTGAACAAGGTAATTCTTTACACATCTCTTATGAAGTTCTACCATGTCCTTTTCCTGTTTTTCCATCTCCTTATCGGAGAATATTCGATAGTCCATAACCAAAATAAATATGGGACTGGGAATATTGATTGCCCTCAAGTGATTCCCAGTCCCGGGTTAACAAAGGATTTAATTAAATAGCTTCATCTACCTTCAGAACTTTTTTCTGGAAGGTAATATATTTATTTTGGGCAGACTTGTATTCCTTGGAATTATGATCTTGGATGCGAAGCATTTCCCTTTCCAATTTGCGGAGTTCATTGCGAGTCTGTTGTCTCCATTTCTTTCTTGAGAGAGTATCGACTACATCTTCCGGATAAATGTATTTTACTTCCCGGTTTGATATAACCTGTTCGATGATGTTGGGTTTTTGTTGTTTAGCAACTTCCTTGACAACTTCTTCTTTTTTGGAAACCTTCTTGGTTGTAGTTTTTACCAATTTTGTTTTGGGTTCTTCCTTAGCCTTAGATTCTTTAGTTTCTTTTGGCTTTTGTGTTTTAGAAGCCTTAACTTCCTTCAATGAGTTAGATACTTGGTTGTTAATTAACTCGGTTACCTTGTTCAAATTTACTTTTTTCATAATTGACTAATTTAAAAATGTTACTTAATTAATTTCTCTATGCAAATATAAGAACAATATTTTAAATAAAAAAAATAATTCTAATTTATTTTATCAATAGCTGAGGATCCCTAGTCGAGTAGGAAATCAAAGATTTCATCTGGGTTCTCATCTAGGTTTTCAGGATCATCATAGTAGGAATCTAGGCCTTCAGTAAAGATATCATATTCTGAAATAGATGATGATTTACCATATCTCTGATTATACTGTTCTACGGTTAATATAGTTACCTTACTGGGATCATGTTCATATTTTTCAGCATAAGCAGAAGCTTCCTCCGGTGATAAAGGTTTATCGGAAGTGAATACTTGGTAATATACTCTGGGTTTAGTATAATGAGCATCTAAAGTTACTTGTTGATAACCAGATTTCCTTGCGGTAAATATTATATTATCTGGAGTAACTCTTACTAGGAAAGCATATTGGTATAATCTCCGATTACTAAGAGAATCCTTTAGTTTCTTTATAGAATCTACTTTAGCAAAGAATATAGAATCTCTTCTTTTGCTTTCCTCATACCGTTTTACATTTCTAATAGAATCTTCTCTACTCTCCTTTACATAAGGAGGAGTTACCCTCCGGGTACTATTGGTGTTGGCAATAGTGAATCCCAAAAGAGTAACTCCCAGAATGGAAAACGGAAAAATAATATGTTTAGTTTTTGAGTTCATATCCTGTAGCTTCATATTGTCCTTTGATATGAGAATTAAGATATCTCCCTTTAGATTCGGCATTCATTAGTTCTTCGAAAGTTTTTCTGGGAACTAAATCATACCGGTAAACTTTGTTGCCCTTAAAAGCAACCCATAAGTGTTTGTTTTTGTTGTCATACCCAATACCTTCTATATTAGAAGATTCTACTGGATTCATTTTAATACCAGTATTCATGGTAACTGATTCAAGATATCCTTCTCTGTCCATAATTTAAAGTTTTAAAAGTGTTAACTCCGGATGTAATACGTTGGTATATTTTTGAATGATTGCCCATGCTCCCAAAACTCCTTGAGAATTATCTGTTATCCATTCTTCCTCCATTTTCCATAGGATATGAGAGCAGACGTATAATTGATACTCTGTAAGAGTTTTTATAAGTTGAGGATATTCTATCATATCTGAATAGAGTTTTATCATATTATCTAATACTCCTCTTATTTCTCCCTCTTCAATCTGAAGAAGTTTTTTAAGAAGGTAATGATCGGTATCCTCTAAATTTTTAGAGATATGAGTTAGTGCCTCAACTTGGATTTGGGCAATGTTCTTAATAACCGTTTTGGTTTCTGCATCCATTTTTTCTTATTATTTATTTCGTTATACAAATATATAAATTTTATATATAATATGCAAATATTGCTGAGGTAGGTAGTGGATTATCTCTTCAAGATCTCAGCCATCCTTTCCTTGATTGAATCTGGGAATATTGCATCTGATGCCCATCTTAGGAAGAATTTAGAGGGTTTCTTCTCGGGAGTCATAAGCAATTGTCGTTGCTCTGTAGAGAATTTAATTCGTTCTGCCTCTAACATATACTTGGGTAACTTAGTAAATTCTGCCTGAGAGAATGAGATAGTAGTTTTACCGGTCTGAGCCCTAAAGGGTTTCTTCCTTTCCTTATACAGATAGGGAACGATCTTCTTTGAGGGACCTTGCAGAATACTGAACCCAAATAGAATCATAGGGTCAAATTTATCTGTCTTAGGATCTTTTGCTCTCTTTATACATCTTGCCATCCATGAATAAGAATCGAGATATTGGCCATTGTTGGTGGGTTCTCCCACATCTTTCTTATCGAATTTAAATTCCGGGAAATGATAAAGGAAATCCTCTGTAAGGATGAATACAAATCCAAGATCTCTAAGATACTTAATAATATCCTGTTGGCTTTTGCCTTCATTTACCATCTTTTCTACATCAGCAAGGATATCTTCTCTTGGGGATTCCAATTCTTTAGATTGAGTATTAGAGGGTCTTCCCCTACCTGCAGATTCTTTGATTGGTAAGTTACCAGATAATTTATCCAAGTATTCTTTGAATTGAGAAATATCTTGTTGATTAACAAGGGTTACTTCTATTCTTATGGGACCTTTATGTTGTACCTTTGGACCGGCATACATCTCAGTGCAAGCATCTACTAATCTATCAGATAAAGGATTACCATTTTCTGAAAGTGTAGTGATACGTAGTTTGGGTTTGAATATTTCTTTTTCTTCTTTCATAACTTTAGAGATAAAAAGGGCCTGGACAAAAATTATTGCCAGGCCCAAAACTACTAATAACTAACAAAACAAATATAAGAATGGAAATTAATCCTCGTCTTTGGCCTTTTTCTTCTTAGAATCTTTGGCCTTTTTATCTTTCTTAGAAGGCTTATCCTTTTTGGATTCCTTCTTAGGTTCTTCCTTCGGCTTAGATTCTTTTGGAGTCTTACCTGCAGCCAATTTTCTCTGAGCCATACGATATTTCTTCTTTTCTTCGGAAGTCATTTCTCTTCCGTCTACCAAAGGATAATCGTATTTAGTTGCTGTTCTACCTGAACTAGCTTTTTCCTTTTTCTCTTTTGCTTTAGCTTCCTTCTTAGCTTTCTTTTCATCTTCAGAAGCCTTTTTCATTTTTACCAGCTTCTTCTGATTAGCAGTGTCTTTCTCAGGATATTGGGCAGCAACTTTATCTCTTTCCTTGTTAAGTTTTGCCATAAGTTCTTTTACTGCCTTACCATGAGTTTTGTCCTTTGACCAATCCTTTGCAGGATCCAGGTTATTTTCTTTCAGGTAGTTTTCCAAAGCCTTTGCAGCTTTTGTGATTTCCGGAGTCTTATCAGCCGGTTTCTTTGCTTTTTTAGCAGGTTTTACTTTCTTTGTCATATCCTTATTAATTTATGAGTTTATATTTACCTATAGAAATGAATCCGAATTAAAGGTAGGGATTTCCTTGATTTCTAGGATTTTTAATTCAATTCCTTTTACCATTGCACAAGTATGAAGATAATCAGATATCTCTCTTTGGGTTAATCCTGAGAAAATACTGGTTTTAGTTTCATTTCCCCATATATATTTCACTTCTAGAACGGGATTGTTAAGAATATCTTTTACTCTTTGTGATAAAGAATAAAGTTTTCTTTTCTGATACATAATATGGGCTTGGTGTTTCCTATATTCACCCATCTTACTTTGTTGCAAGGATATATGGGCTTGGTATTTATAGTATTTGATATCCTTGTATATTTCGGCAATCTGTGAAATTAAGGATGAGAAGGATCTTTTTTCCATTGTGGCCTTTTTATTTGGGATTGGTATTCTAAAATCATTTCCTTAGCTTCTGATATTATGTTTTCTGTTAATTCCCTTTCTGAGGGATTTTTGCATACTTCTAGAAATGAAGTATAATCTTCTATCAGATTATTAAGTGCAATGATTTGTATATTCTTTCTTATCTCTTCTTTGGTTACCATAGGTTATGAAAATAAAAAAGCCCATCACCTTTGTGAGGCAATGGGCTTTGGATAATATAATGTATAATCGTTATGGAGTTTAATCTTCGTTTTCTTCAGAAGTTTCTTCTTCATTTACTTCCTCGTCGGTGTCTTTTTCTTTCTTTGACTTCGGAGTAGTGATAATACCATGTCCTTTCTTTGACTTAATTGCCAATTCTCCGGGAACAAAAGCAACCGATGTGTTTACTGGAGCACCATCTACTACCAATACTGAAGTTACCAATACTCCCTGAGCACCTTTCTTTGTTTTGATTGCATAACCGAAGTTCTGAACTTCTGAGTTATCAGAAATCTTGATAACATCGATTTGTTTACCGTTCGGTCTCTGACCTGCAGGACGGTTTTTAATAGCTTCCATACGAGCTTTGCGTTTAGCTTCTTTTTCAGGATCTTTTTCCTTAGCACCCTTTTTCTTGGTGTCTTCTTTTTTCTTTGCCATAATCTTAATAAGTTTTTAAAAGTTGTGTTATAAATAAGTTGTGACTTCTACATAACCTAATAGTAGTTAATTTTTAGGGTAGGAGATGATCCCTACCCTTTATGCTAGATAAATGGATTATTTTTTACCCTTTTTACCTTTACCCTTAGCTTCCTTCTTAGCCGGCAATTTGATACCTAATTCTTTGGCAATTGCCTTACGAAGTTTCTCGATGTCTTCTTCATCGAAGTCGTCTGGATCAGTATCAAGGTCTTTGTCATCGCAAACATCTTCCAATTCTTCGAAGTCCATTTCAGCAAGAGCTTCTCCAGTCAGTTCTTCCTCTTCTTCCTCCTCGTCTTCTTCATCTTCATCGGAATCATCCTCATCCTCATCTTCTTCGTCTTCCTCATCCTCTTCAGAATCATCTTCATCTTCGTCATCTTCCGATTCTTCTTCGTCCTCATCGTCATCAGATTCTTCGTCCTCATCGTCTTCAGATTCTTCCTCCTCTTCGTCTTCTGAACCGAAGATTTCAGATGCCTGATCTGCAGTCAGCATAATGGGAGCCGGGATAATCTTTACCGAACCATCTTCGTAAGTAATGATGATGTTACCGTTGATTTCTACTCTAGATACTTCTTTAAGTTCAACTTTCTTAGTTTCTTTTTTCTTAGCCATAATTGTTTAATTTTAATGGTTTGTTAATGAATATAGTTAATCACTCAGTTATAAGCTTTTTATACTTCTTTAGGAATGGTCCCAAAGATTCATGTGCATTATTAAATTGTTTTATGTTTTCTAGAACGGTATTGAACTGTTCTTGTGAAGTTATCTCAATTACTTCAGAATTTATAACTTGGTCCACTTGATTATAGGTAAGGATCTTAAAGGATTTGCCCTCAAATGGATTATATGGTCCATGTTGTTCTAATTTAGTGTTCATCGCTATATGATATTTTAGTTAAACCTGGAAAACCCAATTTACCCATCATTTCTGTGTATGATTGATATTTCCCTTTTTTCGAAATTTCATAGTTATCAGAAAATCTTATTGGGTAGACCCAAATTTCTGAATCTAGTTTCCTATTGGTCATGAAGTAAGCATACTTATTCCTTATTTTATAATCAGATAGAGGTTTCCATAGTTCCCATTGTAATTCTCTTATGAGATATTTATCTGGGATAATAACCTGATTCTGAAATTTCAGAGAAGCTTCTCCAAAGTCATCTAAGAAATCGTAGGCCTTTTTGAATAAGATACGATTAAACTTAATATGATATACCTTGGTAAGGAACAGGGCTATTTGCCAAATCCTAGGAGGATGATTCAAGCAATCAAGGTTGAATTGGTTCTTTTCCCCTTGACTCAGCTTGTTGTATCTCCTGTAGGATAGCAGAATGGACCTGTAATCTCTTTTGCTTTCGATATTCAGGTGAGAATTCATCCCTATACCCGTATAATGCAATTTGGTATGCCCTGTTGAATGCCCTTCTTCCATGTTTCTTATAAATTTTATTCATTCTTACTACAAAATGCCTTCTCCTATGTTTATCCATTCTTGCTTCAGCAGGAAAGATAAATCTTCGTATTTTAGTTGGCTTACCCTTAAAGAATATCGATTGATGACCTTTCTTGGGTAAATCAGTTATGCCTTGTTTTATAAGATTCTTACCCTTGATAGTATGAATGTATAAATTGGCATCTACTCCTAATAAAAGAGTTATGGTTCTTCTAGCATGGTATCTTGAAAAGAATCCTAAACCACATATATGTTTTTTATATAACAACTTCTCGGTTCGGTATTTACTTTCTGTTGCATATTGATATTTGGTCCATCCCCAATATTCATCAGGCCTCCAAGTCCATACATATATTAAGTCTGGGTATATTTTCCGATTATCCCTTGCTAGTTTTACCATTTAATTTCCTTTTTGCAGCCCTGTACCAGAGTTGAATGGATTTCTCATTAGCATCAGGGAATTTCTTTTTCATTCTCCTTACTACTCTCTCTTGGTCAAATCCCTTTTCGGTTAATTCATAACAGTAGGATTTCTTAGTACCCTTGATTAGATTAAAAGAATCTCTTTCTCTTGGAGGTTTCTTTTCTTTGGGTTTCTTTATACCTGGTACTCTTTTTAATTTTCGAATACCATCTTCTCCCTCTTCTCCTAAGAATCCTAATCTTAATCTTGAATTACGGATTGGGTCAGTTTTATCATAACCAATTGCTTCCAATTGTTTATCTGCCCATTCATCATACTGATCAATTAAGGATTTATCGGGTTTGTTAGTAGAGTTACTGATATACTTGATTAAATCAAATACTCCTGCAGCACAAGCATCAGGAAAAGGCATACCAAGGATTACTGCCTTTCTTTTAAGATCCTTGTACTTCATGTTTCTACCTGCAGCTCCTAGGAAATTTTGTTTTTCCTTTGATGGAGCTGGTTTATCTTTTTTCTTTTTTGCCATAGTTTTAAAATCTTTGATTGTAATAGGTTTGAGTTAATTCTTCATGAGTTACATACTCATAGGGAACTAATCCCATGTTATCAATCTTATCGAAGAGATCATTAGGTAAATCATAAGTAATTCTCTTGAATAATGTGGTTTGATACCATATCCTTAATTTTTGGGAAATTAGGTAATAGGTTCAATTTATCATCCTCCCAGCTATCACTGAATTGGTTGAGGATATTATTTGCTTTGTTAAAGCGGATGTCTAAGTTGGTATTCTTCATATTGTCTATATTAAAATTTTGTCTAATTAATTTTCTGATGCAAATATAATACTTATATATTATATAGAAAAATATTCTATCTATTATTTTAATATTAGCTGAGGATCAATAGAAGGAGTCTTCTTTCACTCTAGCAGCTCCTGGTTGAGGTTTCTTCTTTGGTTTTCGTTTTATGTGAGTGTTATAGGCCATATCCAATTGCTTCACATTGAAATCCATGTTATTTACCTGATTGTAATTCAAAGCCTTTTCGATACATAATCTATATTCTGGCCAAAACTTCTGACCTAGTTTTACAGTAGTAGTCTTGGCATTGAATTTAGATACCATGAATCCAAATGTATCTGCATCATCCTTATCCTCGAATATATACATATAGAATTTACTGAATTCCCTCATTACCTCATCTGTAGGTCTTACGGGAAGTAATAAATATCCATCAGTATATAAATCTTCAGATATTAAACATACCCACCATTTCTTTATACTAGGCTTTACCTTATACTTAAACCTTTCTCTTAGTTTAGTATGAACCCATTCTGGTACTTTCTCCAATAAGTAGTTGATATAAATCTTTTCTTTCTTATTGGCTCTTCTTTTGAAAGCAGAGGGTTGCTGTACTTGCCTGGGTAATATCCTAAAGTTGTTCCATCTATCGAATTCTAATATCAAGCCTAGAGAATGTTTATCCCATTCATTATCTGAACCCTGTAGTCTTCTTATATTTCTTTCTAGATTACGAGTATTTACCTTAGGAACTAATTGGGAGGCATCTCCAGTATTTAGTAGAGCCTCTTTCCTTTTCATCCTTTTTTCTATGCAAGCCTCGATATAATCCTGGAAGTTTCTTTCACATGGGCAATCTGGTCTAAATATTGACTCATGTATTTCGAAGAAATCCGAAAATAATCGGAAGAACTTTTCAGACCTTTCTTTTATTTCTAGGTACTTATAATGAGATAATTTTAATATCTCTCCAGCTTCCCAAGAGGATTTACTCTCTGATAACTGAAGAAAAAGGGACTGCTGCTCGGTTGGAGTCAAACAGTCCCATGCTTTCTTTTGGTATTCATTCATATTAACGCCTCCTTTTATTAATGTTCTCTTCTATCTTTTCAGAAGTAATAGAATTTGGGTCATAGTCAAAGTTATTACAATGTAATTTATCTGGGTCTGAATCCTGATATACACTGTAAAGAACACTATCAAAATCAAGAGTTACTTCCATTTTACCATGTTCTGGGTAGATTAGTACTTTTACTGTTCTATTTGAGTAATTTACATCTAATACTGTAGCATCTATACCTTCATAGGGATACCCTTTTAAAACGATATAATCACCAGGTTTTACATTCATAAGATCATCAACAGAGTATTTTTTATTTGCTTTTGCTAATCTTATGAATCTCCTTACATCTTTTCTAGAACAAGTTGCAACTAATGAAAAATCATCGAAGTCTTCGGCATTATCTATGCGTACCTTCTTTTTTCTTTCGTGCATTGTTTCAGTAGATTTAAGAAAGGTTCTTATACCTGAGATATTTCGTTTTAGTTTATTTAAAAAAGGCCTTGAGAAAGCATTCTCTGTAGGCATTCTCATAAAACCATAATTGAAGAGTATAGGAACAGATTCAAATACCATCTTACCTTTTACTGTTCTCTTAAGTATATCCAGAGTTGGGATAATAACCTTGATATTTTCGTATCCCTTTTCTTTTAACTCTTTCTCGATAAGGTGATAATACTTTCTTTCTAGGTAGAAGATTACATAGGAGTATGGGATACGTTTTTTCATATTACTGATTTTTTACGATTAACTTAGCTTGTTTGTGAATCATCTTGTACGGTACTTTTAATATTTCACTAGCCATGAATACCATAAGAGTATTCCCAGGTACTTGGATATACATTACCTTAGTAACATACTGGGCAATAATATCTCCAAGTTTAACACCTACTACAAAGAAAAATTCTGATGAGGGCATTGAATTATATCTCATACATAAGATGGGTACCTTCTTTGCCCTTTTAGCATCTTTACTTGCTTGTTCCCAGAATTTTAATATATCACAGGATTTATTACCAAGTAATACATGCTCAAATTTGATATCCTTGTAGTTTTTACATTCTACCGAGATTTTACATCTATGGGCATGTCTTTCATCCTGACACATAATATCAGAAGACAAATCCCTACTCTGATGATTTGCACCAGAGTAGGGTGTTCTGCCGAATTTGAAAGAAGTCCATTCCGTAAACCATTTTGAGACTTTGAGTTCAAATCTTGAACCTTTCTTTTTACTATTTGCCATAATTTCATTGTATTGTTTATGGATCATAGTGGTTTATAATAACTAAGGCCCTTGATTTTCTCTACTTGCAGGATCTTAGTATTTGATAAAGGTAATGAGTCGTGATGTGTTATTAAAAATAATGATTTACCGTTGAATATGTGTTTTATTAGGTTTATTACCAATTCTATGTTATCAGAACTTAGAGATTCAAATACTTCATCTAAGAATGCCAGATTAATACCCTTACTTGCAGTTAAAGATTCGTGCATTGCGAAAGCCATACATAGATTTACCAAAGTCTTTTCACCTCCTGACAGTTCATCATAATCAATAATGTGATTATCTCTTTCTATAAGAGTAACAAAATCCTTTCTAGTTGAATTAAGATCAATGTTAAACTCAATTCTAAAACCTAATACTTCTGAATAACTAGCTAGAGTACGATTTAATAAATGTAGGGATGAATCAAATAGATATGCCTTGATTCCATTGTTACCAAGAGGGTCATTTATCAACCAATTATAATTCTCTAACTCTAGTTCTCGGTTATGGTAATCTTCATCTACCTTTCTTAAATCCTTACGAATCTTTTTTAGTCTTTCTTTGTATTTAGTAGACATTACCTTTAGTTTCTGATTCTTAAGGTCTTTTATTTCCTGGTCTATATCTGCCAAATCTGAAGCAATATCGGAACATTCTTTAACTAGAGTCTTATACTTACTGCAGTTAAATTCTAGTTCATCTAATCTCTCTACGGATTCTTCATATAAGCTTTGAAGTTCTTCCCTTTCTTTAAATGCTTTACTGATGGGAGTAAGCATTTTCAAGGCTTTCTTATATTGTTTATTCTTTATTAATTCTATGGACTCATCCACCAGTTCATTTAAGGGAGTACTTAGAGTTTCCTTGTTTATCTTAATTCGATTCTTTATCTCTTGTACTGCTTTGGTTTGATTTCTTACCTTTTGTTCTATTGCTACATCTACTTCATCTGAAATATGTTTTTGTTTTGCAATAAGTAACGCAGTTAGGTCTTTCCGTTCTTCCTTTAGTTTCCTAGATTTTTCTCTGAGATCTTTCTTAAAGGATTTCTCCCTTGACCTCAAATCGAAGTAAGCTTCTTTATTGGCCTCTAATTCTTTCTTTAGTGAAAGGGATTCGGATTCTAATTGATTAATCTCATTTAAGATAACTGCCTTATCTTGATTAGCTATACCCTTTGCTAAATTTAGGTATTCTAAATCGAATACTTCCTCAAAAAGCTTTTTCTTATCCGAATTAGATTCTTGGATTAATCTCTTAATACCCTGACCGAACATAATTGAGTTCATGAATAACAGATAGGATAATCCTAGTTCTTTATTGATGGCATTCTGTAATTCATTCTTACCCTTGATATTAATAATCTCGGCATTTTTAATGATTATGAGTCTATCATTTCCCTTAGCACCATCCTCTAGGTAATCTTTGAATTTTTGACATCTGATTACCTTATAGGAATCTTGGTTTTTCTGAAAAAATACTTCTACCATGGTTCCCTTATAATCTTTAGGTTGGTATTCTTTCCAAGTATTTACCTCAGATACTCCCTTTATATTTTTCCCATATAATGCCCATACCAAGGCATTCAGTAAAGTTGATTTCCCAAAACCATTAGGAGCTTTGATAAGAACCGTACAATCTTGGTTTAATTGTAAACTGAAGGAATCTATAGAACAGAATCCCTGTATATTTAACCTTGTGAATGTTAACATGATTCAGCTTTGTTTAAAGTATCAATTAAAAGTTGTTTCTTAGCATCATCTTTTATACCTTTTTCCCTTAGATACCTTTTTGCTAGAGTTTTCTTAGAAACTTGCTTAGTAATCTTATGGTTTGTATTTACTTGAATACTAGTTTTCTTGGGTAAAATGGTGTAATAATTGCCATCATCATTAATTTCATCTTCGGATTCAACATCAATGAATTTTGGAAATCCCTTTAGTTCTACAAATTCCATAGATAAATCCGAATAAAGTTTCCAATATCCCAGTTTACAATCTTTATCGGTTCTTCTCTGTTGATAAGGAGCACCAATCATATAAACCTTCTTTGATAATCTTTGTGGTTTATGTATATGCCCACATAACACCAAATCAAACTTATTTAAAGTGTTTACATTAAGATTTTCTACAGAACCTATTTCTCTCCCATCGGTATCTCTTGCTCCCGGATAATCAGTATGAAGCATAAGGATATTTTTCTTTTTAGGATTAAGTTTTATACTTTTTATATACTCTGATAAACCAATATTATTATCTATATAGGGTATCCCATAAACTACATGTTTATGATAGTTTAACCTAAAATGTTCATAATCTAATGAATAGAAAAGGTTAGGAAAAGCTTTAACAATAGCTTTATCATAGGATATAAATTCCCTATCACCTATTCTATGAATAACCGGGCTACCATGATTACCTGAGATAGTCAGTATTATAAAGTCTTTTTTAGATAATCTACTAAATACTTCCATAACCCTAGATAATAAATCTGGGGATATCTTATCAGAACTATGAAATAAATCCCCACAATGTAATAAAGGAACTCTCTCCTTTATACAAAGTTTTGATAACTTTATTAATACTTGGAAAGCTGTTTCAGTTCTACTAGTAAATTTACCATATTCTCCAATATGTAAATCTGAGATAACATAGGATATTACTTGCTTCCTTACTACCTTTCTATTATTCTTAATACAGTCTCTTATATTATCCAAAGTAGTTCCCCATTTGAGATTCTCTACGGAATTATTCTTAGGATTATCATCCAAGTGCATTACTATAGGATAATTATTAGGATTAGGTATATAAGCTTCAGCTACTAACCTATGAGCATAAAGTTGAGTTTTTATTTTTCTAAATCTTAAACAAAATCCATATTTTATATACCCATTAGTAGATACTGTAGGCTTACGAATTTTCCAAGTATTAGGAGTAAGCCTACCCTTATTATCATACCTACTATATAACAAACCTTCCCGGGTAATGTGATACCCGGGAAAGCCATTGATATTATCTTCCATTACTTGTTTCTTCATATTAATCCAATCTTGACATTATCATGTGTATTCTGTCGTAGAAATCTAATTGGGGTACTACTAATATATCTATTACACTTAAAGTACTCCACTGAGTTAACAGGTTACCCATTATATCTGACATCTGAGCCTGATAATATCTATTTATGATTCTCTTCTTATTGTCTTCCATTGGCCATTCTTTCATATTGTACATACTCAAGGGAAGGTATATTAATAAATCACATTGTTGAACTGTAAGATCTTTGCATATATCTAAGAAAGCATCTACTTCACATTCGGGGATATTAGTAGATTGTTTATATATGAAATAAGCTGCTAAATCTACATAACTACGGTCTGTTACAAAAGTTTCTTTATCCTTGAAAAGCTTATTTCTCAGATTCAACAATTGATAATCCTTGTTTATGAGTTCTCCACATTCTTGGTGTAAAAACTCAGCATGGTGCATCTCTTTTGTATCTGGCATTAAATCTGACATACTACCAGATATAAAGGGTATACCATATTTGGTTTCTATGAACTTTGCCAAAGTGGTTTTTCCTATTCCACTTGGCCCTACAAACATAATTCTTTTCATGATAACAAATCTTTAAATGGTTTCATAAATTCATTTGTCATAAAGGATGCTAAAGAGTATTCGATACAGACTTCTTTGAATTTCTTGTATTTTATCTCCTTATTAGCAAACTTTTTCATAGGTAACTTGGATAATGGTACTTCTTTTTGAAATAATCTTAAATCTATAAGCTTCTTATTCCTTTCTGCAATCTCTACATGAGAAGTTTGATGATGATGCTCTAGAAATTTATCCAAAGTACCATATTCGTCCAATATTTTCCTAGCTTTTACAGGACCAATACCTGGTATACCTTTAATATCATCCGAAGTATCTCCCACCATTGAAAGGTAATCTACTGTTTCTTCAGGGGAGTATCCGAATAACTCCTTACAATTACCCTGATGAACCATCTCATCCTTTCTTGGGTTGTTTATTTTTACGTCTTTACCGATAAGTTGATTAAAGTCCTTATCGGATGATATTATGATTACCTTCTCAGTGGGTTTTTTATTTAAAACTAGGTATGCTAAGAAATCATCTCCTTCATATTTAGTAGAATTATGCTTATCAAAAACATATTTAATTCTTAGGAGCTTAAGCATACCCATAATAATACGTTTTTGAGATTGAAGAGATTCATAATCTACTGAAATATTTTTCCTATGTCCCTTATAATCTGGTAACAAAGCATCTCTATAAGGAGAGTGTCCATTATCAAAAGTTATAATAACCTCATCTGGGTCCCACCTATGTAAGAACCCATGTAATGATCTAAAAAATCCGAATATTGCTCCACTTGGTTTTCCATCGGTAGACTTAAGTTTTTCGAACTTATGGAAACTTTGGTGAAGTATATTCTCTCCATCTATTAGTAATATCGTTTTCTTACTCATCGTCTTCCTCCTCTTCGTCTTCTGATTCATTATAGGATTCGTATTCTACTCCATCTATGGGATAACAGTTTTCTGTAAGAGCTTCTAGTTTCTTACGAGTAGTACCAATGGTATTTATATCTGCTTTCCTTAAAAGCTTTCTTCTTAAGTCATCGTCTTCTTCCAAAAGCTTTTGGAATTTCTCTTCCCCTCTTGCAAGGGTTTTATCCTTGAGTTTATATACTCCACCTGAGGATTTAATGATTATATCGTTTTCTACCAATACATCTTCTAATCCAAAGCATCTATCAAATCCAACCTCATGGAACTTAGGATTGAAGTATACTGGGCATTTGCTGATTGTAGGTCTTGGAGGAGCAACTTTATTTTTAATAAGTCGAACCGTGACGAGTTTCCCAGCTTTGCGTTCTTTACCCTTTTGCTTAACAGTGATAGATCTTCCTGAATAGAAAGCAGCTCTGATTGAAGCGTAGAACTTAAGTGCTGCGCCTCCTGTAGTTGTTGTATTATCTTTTCCGAATCCAACATTCAATGCAGTTCTTAATTGATTAATATAAATCTGTGTAACTCCCAGTCGATAAAATAATTCGCTTCTGATACGGAAGTATTTATACAAAGCCTTTGCTCTACCTCCCATCTCTGCCTTAGCATCAGTCATTTTAGAATCTATGTTATCTGCACAATCCATAGCAGCAACTGAATCTATTACCAGAAGAATAGGTTCGTTATGAGTTAATTGAGACCTGAAATATAAGGCTAAGTCTGCTACTGCATCAGCCACATTTTCAATACGAGTATCATTTACTACTGTAACTCTTTCTGGATCAACTCCATTAGTTTGAGCCCAGGAATTCATCCATGATTGTTCAGCATCTACCCATATTACATGCCCTCCCAGTTGTTGACATGAATAAGCAAAGTTGTAAGCTATAAGTGATTTACCAGAGGATTCTTCTCCTGCTACTTCTAGGATTTTACCAAATGGGATTCCTCCACCAAAGGTATAATTCAATGCAAAGAAAGTACTTGGTAACCATAGACCTGTTTCTTTTGTTTCAGAAGCAAGTACTATTGATGACCCATATTTCTTTAGTAATTCGTTTTTAGAGGGAACTTTTAAACCCACTTTTCCTTTTGCCATACTGTAATGTATTAACATAAATAAAGGAGATAACCAATTTCTTGAATTACCTCCTCTACCAACCATTTATAAAACCAATTTATCAAATATCTGACTTATACTTTCTCTTTTTCTTCTTTGGTTCATCATCATCCATGTAGTGATCCTTATGAATGCCTTTCTTTTTCTTCTTTGGTTCATCATCCTCTTCATCAGAATCTCTTCCTTCTTTTAAGAATGATGCCAAAATTTCTTCCAGTTCATCGTAATCTTTAATCTGAGATCTTACTATGGATTCCAAATCTACGTTACCTGAATACTTCTTGTCAAGTTTAGTAGGTTTACATGCACGAGCAGAATATGTAGTATCATTCTTACCTGAACCAGAACGGATAATTTTTATATCGTATCCAGTTCTTGGGTCTGTCATATCTCCAGCTTCGTCTTCATCCAAGTAAAGGTCGATAATATCTTGGTATACTGATCTTGGGATTAATACTCCCTTATCTTTTCCTTCATAATCTACCTTAGTACCTTTCTCATCTGAATATACTATTCCACCCACTACGTATTTTCTTCTTGGTACCAGCATCTTTGCAAGTTCCTGGTCATCTGGGTCTTTTGAGTTTTTCAGTTCTTGGTACTTTTCCATAAATGGGCATGGTTCATCAAAAGTAGCCGGGGAAATAACTCCTCCCAAATCTTTATTCAGATAGAACTGAATCAGTTCAATACCCAATTCTTGATCATCGCCTGGGGATTTGATTCTCATTCTTAAGGTTCCCTCTTTAGGGAATACCAATCCACTACCATTACCCTTGGATTCTAATTGTTTTTTCCGGGCTAACATCTTATCTTTAGTAGTCATGCCACTAGAAGATAATTTCTTTTTCTTTTTGTCCTTATCTTTAATCATATCAATCTAAGTTATTGGGTTCTGAGTATGAAATCTCATTTAAAGCTAATACGGTGAACAGACCCTTTTCATAAAAGGGTTGTAATTCCTGAGGTAAACAGTTTTTATCGAATTGATGTTCTTTACCAGCATACAATCCATATTCGATTATACGACCGATTTCCACGTGGTCCTTGTAAGTTTGATATTCTTCTGTGATTACACCAGATTTAATAACAACACCCTTACGAGGAACTCCTTCCTTTACCATATCCGGAATAATAATACCAGAAGCAGTGGTATTAATCTCTTTGGGAGAATATACCAAAATTTTATTTTCTACGGGTAAACCTGGAATACTATTACCAAGCTTCTTAGCTACTAGAGTTGATATAAGTTGTAAATTATACATATTTATAAAATTTAGTTAGTAATCTTTTATAGTTCCTACTGTAACTTACGGATATTGGCATTAAGAGTTCTTAAGATGCCTTCTCTACTCTCATAAGCTTTACAGATAGCTATAAATTTATTAGCTTTAGCTGCAGCCTTTAGATACCTTTTGCAAATAGATTTATATTTGGGGTTTATATTAGCTTTATGAGATACGTAATCATTATTGAACCTCTCATTGGAATCTTTTATAAATACCCATGCAGCAGAATATGCTTCCTCTTTTTCTCTTGCTAAAGCATCTCTTTGTTTTATATACTTATCTCTTAATGAAGCAAGTATATAATAACTAGAGGGAGAATCCTTTAGCTGAGAATTTAATAGATTCTCATTGATAGATAATTCTTTTTGAATGTCTATTTCTAGGGTTCTACCCTCAAATACTACCTTAAGTTTATTTATCTCGGTTTTCATCTTTCAACTTAAAAACGTTTTTCATATCTTCTGCAGAATACTGACCATTTTCGATATCTCTCTTAACTTGTAGGAAAGCAATCTTAGCCCTAGAATCTAATTTGGGATAACTAGTAAGGGATTGATATTTGTCTAACAGATTATACAGAGAGTATAATCGTAAATCGCAAAGGTAATCTATACCAGCAACTTCAAGTAATTTCATGAAGATTACATAAAATCTAAGAGTAGTATCATCAAAGCATTCTACTGTTTCTTCATCCATCTTAGAAAGTGAATGAGTTCTGAGTGATTCTATGTTTGAATTGAGGAATCTTATGTGTTTTCGGATAGAATTGATTAACCTTCTGTCTTCATGGTGAAGTCTTTTGTGTAATCTATCCAAAATTTCACCCATTTCTTGGAATGATTGTTCTAATACTCCAGATAACATGTAAGTTACATTGATTACCTTATCAGCCTCTTTCTTTAATGTGTCATTTTCCATAATCTAAAATTTTAATTAGTTATGTTGTCATAGTATCCTCTCTTCTCGTTTCTGTAGTGGTAGATACTGAATCTGAATGCTTTATATTGGTTTTACAACCTGGGCATGATATTATCCTAAAAACATCCAGAGTAGTTTTATCATAAACCTTTATAGTTTCACTTACATCATATTCAAATTCACAATCACATACTGGGCATTTAGCTCTCCATACCGTGGGTCCGTTTAAAATCTTCTTCATATTGTTTCTTTCTTATTTTACCTACATAATAAAATTTACCTTCTCGAATACATTGTTGGATGTTCTCCTTTTGTGTGCCCCAATATAAATTGGTTACTCTATTATTTCGAGGATTACTATCCTTATGACATACTACTAAACCTGAAACATTTGGTTTAGGTAAATATACCTCTGCTACTAGCCTATGTCTATAAAAATTCGCTCTTTTACCAAAATCTGAAATCAGATTGTTAGATATATACCCAGTACTCTTTTCTACTGGTTTTATCAATTTCCAAGTACCACTGTGTATAGAATATAATCTACCATTCTTACAAATATGATACTTGGAGAATCCCTCTATGGGCATATTACTAGTGTATTTTCTTTTCATACTCCTCTTTATATCTCTTTATTTCTTTAGAAAACACCTTAGGATAATCTTGAATTTGGATATGCTTATATTTCTTATGCTCTTCCATATATTCTTCTACTGAAAAATCAGGTTCAAGCATTTTCCTATAATCATAACCTGGGATAAAAGGTAACTCTTCTGCCATTGATCTACCTATAACAAAGTCCATCGCCATTGTGACATCATCTATTTGAAAACCAAAGTATGGCTTAGTTAAGGGATTTCTATAAATTTGCCACATTTCATAAATACTCCAGATATTTATATTCTCTGGCTTAGTAATCTGATAATTAGCATCATGAACTAAGCATACAGATTTAGTAGATGGTAATTTACCCTGTCTCATTAAATAATATATGAGAATACTTCCGAACAGACACATATCTGAAGCTGCAGACTGGCAATTGCCAGTAATTAAAGTTCTATATCGTTTATCTTCACCGATTACTCTTGTAAAGAAAGCCCCCGATTTTACAGTAGGACACCATACTTTACCTACGTATTTCTCTTTCGTCAGATTATTTTCTGAATTGTAAGTATTCTTGGTGTTTACTGATTTCCTAAAATTAGAAAATTTTACTCCATAACTAGTTTTAGTAGCCCGTACAAACTCTTGGCCGTATTTACTGGGTTTCTTATCTTTAAAATAAGATAGGTCACCTTCATGAGATAATTCATACATACTTGAAGTGTTGTTACAAAGTACAACTAAAGCCTGGAGTAATTCTCCTTGAGTTTTATCTCCGGTTGCCCATATCGACCAACCATCTCCCAATCTCATATTTTCTAATAGGATACTTAATTGAGGATTAGTTAATCTGGTTAATAATTTCATATTTAGCTTACGTTCAGGAACTAATCTATTGAGCTTATAAACAAATTCTGGGTCTCTTATTTCCCATATTACTTGATTCTTTTCTCTACGGGAGAATTCCACACCTAATTCTTCCATAATAGAATCAATAATATCTACCTTGTGAGGATTTGCAGTATTACTCTGACATATTCTTACTATATTGCCATTCTTCAAATAGCCATCAGTAAGATACCAACCTAAAAAAGCAACATAAACATCTGAATATCTAGCTTTTACTTGATTATTATGTGGAGCTCTTATTGGAATAGCATAGGGTTTATCAGAATTATATAACTCATCAGATGTTAATACTTCAGTTTTATTCAACTTAGAAATTTTATTCGGCTTAGTAACTACCCATCTATGATCGGGAGTAGATAATACATCAAGATGCTTAGTCTTTAACCTAATCATATCTCCATCATAATCAAATACATTTACCCTTTCAACCTTTTGCCATTCTGATTCTCCTATGTCCCGATTAAATGCCAATATCTCATCACCAACTTTTAAATCTTCATAATTTACCCATCCCTTAGTTTTACTAAGAGCCTGAGATGATGGTAATAAGCAAGGAAAATTTAATGCTAGTCGTAAAGCATAAGCTTCTTCTCCCCTATCTGAAGAATAAATTTGGGGTAATCTTCGTTTTCTACCAAATAAAGAAACTAAGTACCCATTCTTTCTAAGGAACTTCTCTTGTTTCTTTAAGAAAGTTTTTAACTTGGGATGTTGACCAAAGAATATATCCATTTCCTTTTGGGCTTCTTCTGGTGTAACTATGATACCCGATTTGGGGTCAGATAATTTTACTGCTAGTAATTTAGCACCAATACCATAAATAAGTCCAAATGCAATCTGTTTAGCTTGCTTTCTCCTTACCTTCCATATCTTATGATCTGGATGGTTTTCATCTTCATATATTTTTAAAGCTTCATCATAAGATACATGATATTTAGTAGCAGCAATTGCCAAATGAGGATCCTGACCTGAATTAAAAGCATTTAAATAAGTTTCATCTCCAGATAAGTGAGCCATAATTCTTAACTCTGCCTGGCTAAAGTCACTAGCAATATAAAGGGTTCCTTTTGGAGCAACCAATTGTTTCTTTATATTTGGGTCTACTGATGTCTTGGGTATTTGCTGAGCATTGGGCTCTGCTGAAGATAATCTTCCCGATGTAGTTCCATGAATAAGGAATCTTCCGTGTAGTCTATCATCATCTTGAGTTTTCTCATGCCAACCCTCTATATAGGTTTTATACATTTTCTCTAAACCTCTCAACTCTAATAAACTATCTAGGAATACTGCTTTAGGTGAATCAGGTTTTTTAACTGTTAACCTTAAATTAGTGAGTGTTTCTTCATCTGTACTTGGTTTACCAGAATCATTCTTTTTGATTACCTCGAAATTAAATCCTTCCTCTGAATACATTAATTGAGGTAAATCTACTGAACTACCTAAACTTACTGGTCTGATTAACTCTAATTCCTTTTTAGTAGTAAAAACTCCTGCCCTTATATTAGCAATCTTTTGTTCCCTAGATTGTATTTTTCTCTTATCTACTTCAGGATCTAAGTTTTCTATCTTTTCTTCTAAGCTAGCAATATATTTTTCAATTTTGGATTGATTATATCGTTTAGTAAACTTCTTTACTCTAGGTAAATTATATATTGCTTCCTTAGCTGCTTCTATCTTTGGTAAGTAAGAATCTAATAATTCTTGGTTGAATGCCCTGTCTACATATAAACCATTCTTTTCTACAGAAGTTAATACCCTAGAAGCAGTCATGATTAAATTACGATAAGTATTATATAATCCTAAGTCAATTAGCTTCTTTTCAAAGAAAAGCATTAATCGGAGAGTATAATCAGTATCTTGACATCCATAATGACAAAGTGGTTCTAATTCTTTTTTATCCCAGGGGATCTTATCGAATTTATCTTGCTTTTCATAATCTCCATATTCTGGTAAATACCTTCTTACCATGGACTTCAAATCATTGGGTTTTTCTTCATTCAAGAGATATTTAGCAAGCATACCATCCAAACATGCTCCTCGATAATAGATATTATACTTTTGAAATATCTGGTCATCAAACTTGTAGTTCCAAGCAACTTTAACTACTTCAGGATTTTCGATTATCTCTTCACCAAATTTACGAAGCATCTTTTTCCAATTCCAACCACTAGAAGTATACTTCTTTGTTTCGAAATGGTCTAAAGGTATAGAACATCCAAAACCCGGTTGAAAAGTTACTGATAATATAGTGGGTTTAAAAGATTTGTTATATATTGGCTCGGCATTTGTTTCAAAGTCTACAGAAGCATAACCAGTTTGCTTACAGCATTGGATAAGTTTCTTTAGCTCTTGTTTATTGGTTATAATCTTATATTTCGTTTCCATACTAGAAGTTTTTTAAATAAAATAAGGAAGTATATCTTCCCAGACCTACTTCCTTAAACCTGATATGAGTTACTTTAAATCATTTTGCGAAAATGACATCAAAACAAAATAGAAATAAAGCATGTATTATATGATAGTATCCTCAAATACTCTTAGAGAACTGGCTAACTTATCCCAGTCTTTTTGATAAGTATGTAATGAGTCTATGGTGTGATACAAATAACCTGGTTTTACTCCAACCTCTTTAGCTACATATTCCATTAGTCTCCATGCAAGGTATACATCATTACCAAAGTGAGTAACAAAGTCCGAACTTCTTTGGTGATAGCAAATGTGTAATACCTTCTCTCCCTTACTATTCTCTCGGATAAGGAAATCATAGTACATAGAGCAGGGTATACGTTTATTACCATGGTAATAAAGAGTATCATCTTC